>OBIY01000467.1_pt1 | contig 15729 bp, 16 predicted proteins | sample 1519841 | NCBI WGS metagenome assembly OBIY01 (sample SAMN03019774, study PRJEB22545) | beach sand metagenome | biome: beach; feature: sea beach; material: beach sand | place: USA: Municipal Pensacola Beach, FL | collected 2010-07-30 | depth 30-40 cm m
ACTTCATGGAGCGCCAGCAAATGCAGGACCACTAGCGCCAGCAAGACAATAGGAACCGCTACCACATGCAGAGCGAAGAAACGGTTCAGGGTGATACCGGAGATCAGGTAGTCACCGCGCACCCACTCGACAATGGCCTCGCCAATACCCGGGATAGCGCCAAACAGGGAAATAATAACCTGGGCGCCCCAGTAGGACATTTGACCCCAGGGCAGCACGTAACCCAGAAAACCTTCAGCCATCAGCGCCAGGAAGATCGCCATGCCGAACAGCCAGACCAGCTCCCGGGGCGCTTTATAGGAGCCGTAGAGCAACCCACGAAACATATGCAAATAAACCACCAGGAAAAACGCCGAAGCGCCGGTGGAGTGCATGTAGCGCAGAATCCAACCAAAATCCACATCCCGCATAATGTATTCGACCGACGCAAATGCGCGTTCGGCCGATGGCTCATAGCTCATGGTCAGCCAGATACCGGTGACGAACTGGTTCACCAGTACGAGCAGGGATAACACCCCGAAGAAATACCAGAAGTTAAAGTTCTTGGGCGCATAGTACTTGCCCATGTGGGTATCCCACGCACGCTGCACCGGCAGGCGCGCATCAATCCATTTCCATAGACCAGTCAGCCAACGCATTATCAAATTCATGATGCGACCTCCTCCTGGTCAATGCCTACAACAATGACGCTGTCACTCTCGAAATGGTATGGAGGCACCGGAAGGTTGGTCGGCGCTGGTACGCCCTTGTAAACGCGACCGGCGAGATCAAACTTGGAGCCGTGGCAGGGACAGAAAAACCCGCCCAGCCATTCATCACCACCCAGATCAGCAGCGCCAACTTCGGGCCGGTAAAGGGGTGCGCAACCCAGATGAGTACAGAGACCGACCATAACCAGAAACTCGGGACGGATGGACCGCGCAACCGGATCAACATAGTCGGGTTGATCGGACTCCTTGGACTGGGGATCCTGTAGCTTATCGCGTAGAGTCTCCAGGGATTCTAGCGCCGCCTTGGGCCGTCGAATCACATAGACCGGCTGACCGCGCCACTCTTCCACCATACGCTCACCAGGCTCGAGCTTGCCAATATCAATCTTGACCGGCGCGCCCGCCGCCTTGGCCTTGGCGCTGGGAAACCAGGAACCGACAAACGGCACCGCCGCACCCACGGCGCCAGCGGCGCCCACCACACACGTGGCTCCAGTCAGGAAGCGGCGACGCCCCCGATTGACACCCTCATTGCTCATATGAGCTCCCCTGAAGTTAGCAGTGAAAAGAGACAAACCGAACTATTTTGTCAAAAACAACCCGGCTGAAAAATTTGTTGCCCACCTGTCTAAGCGCCGGCAAAAAAAGGCGAGGTATGGTAATTAAAAACCATACGATTGACAAGTGATAAAAGGGAGATAGCAACGTAACCAATTGATTTAATAGGCGAAAAAAAGCCCGACACAAGCCGGGCTCTGACATCCACAATATGCGCTTAACGCTTTGAAAATTGCGGACGCTTTCGTGCTTTGTGCAAACCGACCTTTTTACGTTCAACTTCGCGAGCGTCGCGGGTCAGGAATCCCGCCTGCCGCAGGGGTTGGCGCAGAGACTCATCGTACTGTAACAACGCCCTCGCCAAACCGTGACGAATCGCCCCGGCCTGACCAAAGCTGCCACCGCCCTTCACGGTGACTTTCAGGTCAAATGTGTCCACCGCTTCCACTGCTTCCAGCGGCTGTCGCACGATCATCCGGGCCACTTCGCGGCCAAAATACTGATCGATAGTGCGATCATTAATAGTGATATTGCCTGTCCCGCGACTTAGAAAAACGCGGGCGGAAGAGGTTTTACGCCGACCTGTGCCGTAATAGGTGTCTGCCATAATCAAAGTCTCAAATATTCAGTTCGCGGGGTTGCTGGGCAGTGTGAGGGTGCTCGCCACCAGCGTAAACCTTCAGTTTTTTAAACATTTCTCGACCCAGCGGGCCCTTGGGCAACATACCTTTAACAGCTTTCTGTAGAACCCTTTCCGGCGCTTTCTCAATCAGCTTTTCAAAGCTGATGTCCTTGATGCCGCCAGGGTATCCGGTATGGTGATAATAAATCTTGTCAGTGCTCTTGTTGCCGGTCACTCGTACTTTTTCGCAGTTGATAACCACGATGTAGTCGCCGGTATCAACATGAGGGGTGTACTCGGGCTTGTGTTTACCGCGCAGTCGCATGGCGATATCACTGGCGAGTCGACCGAGGGTTTTATCAGCGGCGTCAACGACATACCAGTCATGCTGTACGGTTTCAGCCTTGGCGCTGTATGTTTTCATGTACATTCTGCCTGTGCAGGGCTTGCGAAAAAGAGCGCGGATTTTACTGATGCGCGGGGCGCTTTTCAAGCGTAAAGATAGCCTTTAGCCATCAGGGGTGCCTGGTTCAGACTCTGACCATACCATCGCCGGTTAATCCGGCCTGCCATCTCAGGGGCGGTGAGGGCGCGCCAGGTATTCGTGGCTCTGCATCTCCAACAGGCGGCTGCGTGTGCGCTCAAACTCAAATTCCAAATTCCCCTTGCCATACAGGTAAGGCAACCCGGCTTCCGCCGAAACCGCCACCTTAACACCACGGTCGTAAAATTCGTCAATCATATTGATAAAACGCCGGGCTTCATCATCCTTGTCACCCGCCATCACCGGCACACCGCTAACCAGCACGGCGTGAAACTCCCGCGCCAGTTCGATATAGTCATTTTGACTGCGAGGCCCCGCGCACAAGGCCTCGAAATCAAACCAGACCACGTCCTCAGCAATGTAACGACAGGGAATATCCCGCCCCTCGACTTCGATAAACACTTGCTTGCGCACTTCCTCCCGGTTTGGCACCAGGCTGTCGAAGGTCTCACCCATGGCCTGCTCGGCGCCCTCATCAAGAGGCCAGTAGTAAAGCTGTGCCTGGGTCAGAGCCCGCAGCCGGTAGTCGGTGCCGCCGTCCAGGTTCATGACCTCGCAGTGGGTTTTGATAAGATCAATAACCGGCAGAAAACGCTGGCGCTGGAGCCCGTTTTCATACAGACGCTCCGGTGTGATGTTGGAAGTCGCCACCAGGGTCACACCCCGGGCGAATAATTGCTCCATCAAGCCGCCCAGAATCATGGCATCACCAATATCGGAAACAAAAAACTCGTCAAAGCAAATCACCCTGATTTCATCGGCAATGTCAGCGGCAATCAGCTGCAGGGGGTTTTTCCGCCCCTTTAAACGGTTAAGGTCCCGATGAACCTGGCGCATAAAACGATGAAAGTGAACCCGCATCTTCTGCTGAAACGGCAAACTCTCGTAGAAACTGTCCATCAAATAAGTCTTGCCGCGACCCACGCCGCCCCAGAAATAAAGCCCGGACACCGGCTCGGTACGGCGATTACCCAGCAGACGGGAGAGCAAACTCCCTTTAACCTGTCCGATAGAGATCAGTTGCTCTTGCAGAACCTGCAGCTTTTCCACCGCGCGCGCCTGGCATTCATCGGCGACAAAGCCCTCCTGCCGGAGATCCTGCTGATAACGTTGTTGAGGGGATAAAGCCATGCTGAATAAATTAGACTAAGGGACTGATGCAATGTATCCAAATCGCCCCTTCACTCTGCCTTTGGAAAAAACGGCGCCAACTCTAGCGCCTGTCGGCAACACCCGCAAGCCACACCTCCGCTCGGGGAACCAGATTCAATCAAGGGCCTCGTTGAGCACCGGAACAATACTGTCGGCAAGGGCTTGTAACTGCCCATCAAAAAAATGATCGGCGCCATCGATCACCCGGCACTGAACCGGAGAGCTCAAGGCTTGCGCCCAGTGTTTTGCCCGCGCCATATCTACAAGGTCGTCCTCGCTACCCAGCACCACCAATAACGGACATGGAAAACCGCCATCGGGAGCAAATGGATAACGCTCAATCGGCGGCGCTATCAGGAGCAGGTGCTCTAGCGGCTCACTAAGACTTGCTGCGGCCGCGACCGCGCTGCCAAAAGAATAGCCGGCAATCAGGAGACGGGATCCGGCGCATGCTGTTTGCAAATAGTTTGCGGCGGCCCGCAAATCGAGAACCTCACCATCTGCATTATCATGACGGCCTTCACTGGCACCGACGCCACGAAAGTTAAAGCGGCCCACAGCGATACCCAACTCCCGATAAAGACGAGCCACCGTGGTGACAACTTTATTATCCATGGTGCCACCGTAGAGCGGGTGCGGATGAGCAACCACGGCGTAATAACCACGCCCGCTGAAAGGCCCCCGCTCGCTGCCAGCCTGGAGAGACACTTCCAGCTCGCCCGCAGGGCCATCGATAAGCTGCCTGCCTTCGGTGCCCGAACTTAACAATGTCATAATTGGTCTCCGACCGCGCTAAGCGGATAATCGCTTCTGCACCAGTTTTCAGGCTAAAATCTCACCTGCCATAACAGCTTTAAATAAGGAACGACCCCGTGGAAACCGGATTAAATACTGAAAGCCTGATAATTGCGATAGCCTGTCTTGGGATCGGCATTGCTATCGGGATACTCATCGCTCGCACACTACCAATGGGGGCGGGACGAAAAGGATCTGGTTCCGCACGCCAGCGCCAGGAACAGCAAGATTTAGCCACCTACCAGAGCGATGTCATTGAGCATTTCACTAAAACCGCCCACCTTGTGAAAAACCTCGATGACAGTTACAGGTATTTACACCAGCATCTGTCGGACGGTGCCGCGCAGCTGACGACGTCGGAAATCAGCCATCAATTTATCGCAAGTGATTCAACCGCGTTGGAATCCAAGGGGCCGGAAGACACCAATCAGGCTAACCTCAAGGCGCCATTGGATTATGCGCCGGGAAACGGTGGCCTTCGCGGCGACTAACCTGGTAGGGCAGGAATGTTACGACCCTGCCCTACCAAGCCAAAATTATTTTGCCGAATGCCCAGACAGGGTGACTTCAACATTGTCCTCGTCACTGAGCCCCGAATAGTAGTCCCGCAGAATATCGAGTACTTCCGGTCGGGAGAAGTTGTCCTCAACCTCTTCCCCTTCAGACAGCGCCTTACGTAACTTGGTCCCGGAAACCAACACCCGATCCGGGCCTTCGTGAGGACAGGTACGCATGGACGCCATGGTCGCGCAACGGTTACACCAGAAGGTCCAGTCGATTTTAAGGGGGACGGTTTCCATGGCGCCGGCAGGGATTTCATCGAAAATATCATGGGCATCGAAGGGCCCGTAGTAGTCACCGACACCGGCATGGTCACGGCCGACAATCAAGTGGGAGCATCCATAATTCTGCCTGAATACCGCATGCAACAAAGCTTCCCGCGGCCCTGCGTAGCGCATATCGAGGGGGTAACCCGACTGCACGACAGTATTATCGACAAAATAATTATCCAGCAATACGGCGATGGCGTCCTGGCGCACCTGAGCGGGGATATCACCGGGCTTGAGTTTGCCCAGTAAGGAGTGGACCATCACGCCATCGCAGATTTCGATAGCGATCTTGGCTAGATATTCATGAGAACGATGCATGGGGTTGCGGGTCTGGAAAGCCGCCACCGTTGACCAGCCTTTTTCCTCAAACAAAGCGCGGGTCTGGGCGGGCGTCATATACACGTCACCGTAGCGGCTGGGAAAATCACCCTGGGACAGCACTTTCACCGGGCCGGCGAGATTCACCTCACCCTGATCCATCACCATCTTGACGCCAGGGTGCGCGGAATCCGTGGTTTTAAAGACCTGCTGACATTCATGGGCTTTGTCGATACTGTATTTTTCAGTCAGGGTCATGGTGCCCATGATCTCGTTGGTTTCGCCGTCTATCAGCGCAATGTCCGAGCCTTCCGCCAGGGCGTCAGCCCGCTCACCACTGACCGATAACGTTACCGGAATCGGCCAGAATAATCCGTCCGCGGTGTGCATCTTGTCGCATACGCTTTGCCAGTCAGCTCTATTCATAAAGCCGTCAAGTGGCGTAAAGCCACCGATGCCGAGCATAATGAGATCACCCGTTTCCCGGGACTGCATAACGACTCTCGGCAAGCCTTCGGCTCGTTTCAACTCGTCTTCCCGCGCCTTACCTTCTAGCAGGCGTGGTTTCAGGACATCACTACCATGGGGCTTAACCAGTCCACTCATTAACTTCTAGCTCCTCTGTACAATGGGGTCGGCGGGTTTATGACATAATATCACCAAACTAGGGCCACTCCCTTAAAGCACTTTAATATAAGCACCTAACCTAAGCACTTTAGTGTCGACTAAAACTATACTCCGGGAGCAGGGCTTTTAATTTGAAATTCTTAAACGACTACGCCTGGCCAATGGTCGCCGGTCTTCTCGCCGCTGTGGTTGTGGTTTTGCTGTTACCACTTGATCAGAGCACTACACGCGGCAGGGAAGCAGTATCACAATCACCCGTTTCTTCTTACGCTGACGCCGTGGGCCGGGCCGCACCCTCGGTGGTAAATATTTACACCCTGAAAAAACTTACGCTTCAGCGTCATCCACTGCTCAACGATCCTTTTTTCCAACGTTTTTTTAACCAGCGTAACGTCCCTCAGCGACAGCGCATGGAATCATCCCTGGGCTCCGGCGTCATTGTCAGCGGCGATGGGTTCATTCTCACCAATTATCACGTTATTAATGGCGCCGATGAGATCATCACCCTACTCCATGATGGCCGGGAAGCCCGGGCTACGATCGTCGGCACCGATCAGGAAACGGATTTAGCCGTACTCAAAATCAACCTCGACCAACTGGAACCCACAGCGGTGAGGGATAGCGGCGGTCTCGCTGTCGGGGATGTGGTTCTGGCCATTGGTAATCCTTTTGGCGTCGGCCAGTCCGTGTCCCAGGGCATCATCAGCGCCACGGGGCGCATGGATCTCGGACTCAATCTGTTTGAAAACTTCATCCAGACTGATGCCGCCATCAACCCTGGCAATTCCGGCGGCGCACTCATCGACGCTTCCGGCCAACTTGTTGGCATCAACTCGGCCATCCTCAACGAGAGTTCGTCGGTGGGCATCGGCTTTGCTATTCCCACCAATACCGCTATAAAAGTGCTTAGGGATATTATCGAATACGGACGCGTCATCCGTGGCTGGCTGGGGGTCGAGGCTCAACACCTGGTACCGGAAACTGCTGCTCGGCTCCAACTCGAGCCACCCACTGCGCTGGTTATCACCGACGTCCACCCGAACAGCCCCGCAAGCGCGGCGGGCTTGCTACCAGGTGATGTTGTTACTCACATCAATGACAAAAGGATCAGTAAGGGCAGTAGCGGCATGCACCTGATCGCCGAGCTGGCGCCGGGCGACCCTATTGAGCTGGACATTATCCGCAAGGAAATGCATCTGAATATTTCCGCCATTGCGGGCACAAGACCACCGATTAACTAGATAGTTAGCGGCTTTCCACGATACAGAAGAGAGTGTCAGACCTGAACCGGACCGTCAGTGCCCGGCTAGTATCTCAGCCAAGGCCTCGATCAAAGCGTCGATCTGCTGGCCGGTACCGACGGTAATTCGCAGGTAGGAATCTATTCGTGGCGCCGAAAAATGACGCACAATGATCTTCCGGCGGCGCAAAGCCTCCATTAACGACCTCCCCCCATGGGCGGAATGACGAGCCAGAACAAAGTTGGCTGTCGAAGGAATCACTTCAAAGCCAAGTCCGGTAAGCCCCTGCTGGAGATCGGCACGGGTGCTTATCACCTGCTCGCGGGTTCGTTGGAACCAGACTTCGTCCTCAAGGGCCGCGACACCCCCGGCAATAGCGAGGCGATCCAGTGGATAGGAATTGAAACTGTTTTTTACCCGTTCCAGAGCTTCGATCAAATCCCCGTCACCCATGGCAAAACCGATTCTCAAGCCCGCCAAGGACCGGGATTTGGAGAAGGTCTGTATCACCAGTAGATTTTTATAGCGATCAATCAACGATACCGCGCTATCGCCACCGAAATCCACATAGGCCTCATCCACTATAACCACACTTGCAGGGTTACCAACGACCAGTTGTTCAATATCCGCTACAGACAGGCAGCGACCGGTGGGCGCATTGGGATTGGCGAGAATAACACCGCCATTGGGTCGGCAATAATCATCAATATTAACTGCCAGAGTCTCGTCAAGGGCTACGGTCTCGTAGTCCACACCATACAGGCCGCAGTAGACCGGGTAAAAACTGTATGTGATGTCTGGAAACAGGATCGGCAGTTCATGGCGCAGCAAGCCATTAAACGTGTGGGCCAGTACCTCATCGGAGCCGTTGCCAACAAACACCTGATTCGGCGCCAGATTGTAATAATCGGCAATCGTATTTTTCAGAACATCAGCCCCTGGTGGCGGATACAGGCGCAGATCTCCATCAGCGGCATCCCGGATGGCCGCCAATACAGAAGCCGAAGGGCCATAGGGATTTTCGTTGGTATTAAGCTTGATCAGGCCCGTATCAGTCGGTTGCTCGCCAGGCACGTAGGGCTCCAGCTCAGCGACAAAGTCGCTCCAGTAAGGGCTATTACTCACTGCCTCGCTCCTCAATCGCGAATACGATATTCAGCTGAGCGGGCATGAGCGGTGAGGGATTCACTGCGAGCCAGCACCGATGCCGCTTTGGCGAGCCTGGAAGCACCTTCCGGGCTACAGGCAATGACCGAGGTGCGCTTCTGAAAGTCATATACTCCCAGGGGCGAGGAAAAACGCGCGCTGGTCGAAGTCGGCAACACATGGTTGGATCCGGCGCAGTAGTCGCCCAAGGCTTCGGGCGTGTGCCGCCCCAGAAAAATGGCGCCGGCCTGAGTGATACTGTCCAGCACTGCCTCCGGTTGCTCCAGGGCCAGCTCCAGATGCTCGGGCGCCAGTCGATTAGCCAGGGCCAGCGCCTCATCCAGATCCCGAACCTTGATCAAGGCGCCTCGACCGGCCAGCGCCGCGCGAACAATATCACCGCGCTCCAAAGTTGGCAGCAACCGATCGATACTGCGGTGCACTTCATCAAGCAGCGCCTGATCAAAGCTGATCAGAATCGCCTGGGCTTCTTCATCGTGCTCGGCCTGGGCAAACAGATCCATCGCCATCCAGTCGGGATTCGACTCCCCGTCACTGATAATGACGATCTCCGACGGCCCCGCCACCATATCCAGACCCACCCGACCAAACACGGCTTTCTTGGCGGTGGCCACATAGCGGTTGCCAGGCCCGACAATTTTATCGACGGCGGGAATGGTTTCCGTACCATAGGTCATGGCCGCTACGGCCTGGGCGCCGCCAACCGTAAAGATACGACCAACACCGGCCAACTGCGCGGCCACCAGCACCAGGGGATTCAAATCACCCCCGGGGGCCGGTACAGCCATAACAATTTCCTCGACACCAGCTACGGTGGCGGGAATGGCGTTCATTAGTACCGATGAGGGATAACTGGCTTTGCCTCCCGGCACGTAGACCCCCACCCGGTGCAATGGCGTCACCCGCTGACCCAGGGACGTGCCGTCAGGCTCCTCTATTCGCCATGATTGCTGTTTCTGGTGACTGTGATAATCGCGGATACGCGTGGCCGCCAACTCCAGCGCCCCCAACTGCTCCTGGCTCACCTGGTTTCGGGCCGCCTGGATTTGTGCCGGGCTTATTTCCAAATCGGCGACGCTAGCCACCTCCAAGCGGTCAAATTTGCGACTGTATTCAAGTAAGGCCTGGTCCCCGCGCAGGCGCACTTGTTCGAGAATGTCATGGACCTGCGCCTCAATCGCCTGCTCCCTGTTTTGACCGCGATCCAGTAGCGTTTCAAGCTGTCTCTCAAACTCAGCCTCAACGGTATCCAGGCGGGCGATAGGCGTGGTACTCATGGTCAAGCCTCTCCCCCCTTGGCGGCTTCATCGAGTTGATTCAACAATGGTTGAATACTGCCGTGCTTGGTCTTCAAGGCACCTTTGTTAACGATGACCCGGGAGCTGATCTCGGCGATGACCTCCCGTGCTTCTAAACCATTGGCCTTGAGCGTATTCCCGGTATCGACTATGTCAACGATTTCATCACAGAGAGAAACCAACGGCGCTAGCTCCATGGCGCCATAGAGTTTAATGACATCAGCCTGGCGCCCACACTGAGCGTAGTAGCGCCTTGCGACATTCAAATACTTGGTGGCCACGCGTAATCGCCCACGAGGACGCGCCACGCCGACGCGGTTGGCAGTCATCAGACGGCAACGGGAAATGCCCAGATCCAGCGGCTCGTAATAACCATTGCCGCCATGCTCCATCAAAGTGTCCTTACCAGCGACACCGACATCAGCGGCCCCAAACTCTACATAAGTGGGAACATCAACTCCCCGCAGCACCAGTAGACGAACATCGTCTCGATTGGTTTCAAACATCAATTTGCGGCTGCTGGCGGGGTCTTCATCCGGCCGGATGCCTGCCCGGGCCAACAGCGGCAAGGTTTCTTTCAGGATACGGCCCTTGGTCAGGGCAATGGTAATCATGATGGATTCCCTAACTGGGTATACGGCGGATGCTAGCGCCCAACTGTTGCAGTTTTTCTTCGATACATTCGTAGCCCCGATCGATATGATAGATGCGGTCAACCACCGTCTCGCCTTCGGCCACCAGACCCGCGATAACCAGGCTCGCCGACGCACGCAGATCCGATGCCATCACCGGTGCACCAGTCAACTTTTCAACACCGGTAACCGTGGCCACGTTGCCCTCAATGTGAATCTTTGCGCCCATACGCACCAGTTCATGGGTTTGCATGAGCCGATTTTCAAAAATTGTTTCGGTAATTTGGCCAACACCAGCGGCGACAGCATTCACGGCGGTCAACTGAGCCTGCATATCCGTGGGGAAGGCTGGGTATGGTGCTGTGCGCAACTGTACCGCCGTGGGTCGGCGCCCGCCAGTGTCCATTTCGATCCAGTCTTCACCGGTTTTAATTTCAGCGCCGGTTTCCTCCAGCTTGATCAAAACAGACTCAAGAAAATGGGGGTTGGTGTTTTTCAGTTTGACATGACCGCGGGTCGCGGCGCAGGCAGCGAGATACGTGCCGGTCTCAATGCGATCAGGCATGATTTTATATTCGCCACCGTGCAGGCGCTCGACGCCATTAATGGTGATAGTGTCGGTCCCCGCGCCATTGACATCGGCTCCCAGGGCATTGAGACAAGCCGCCAGATCCACCACTTCCGGCTCGCGCGCCGCATTCTCAATAATGGTTTGCCCGCGCGCCAGACACGCCGCCATCATCAAGTTTTCGGTACCGCCAACAGTCACCATATCCATCAGAATATGAGCGCCGTTCAACCGCCCGTTGGTGCGCGCATTGATATAACCACCCTCGATACTGATCTCTGCGCCCATTTTCTCCAGACCACGCAAATGCATATCCACGGGGCGGCTACCAATAGCGCAGCCCCCGGGGAATGACACCCTGGCCTCGCCAAAATGTCCCAGCAACGGACCCAGCACCAGGATGGAAGCGCGCATGGTTTTTACCAGGTCGTAAGGCGCGTTCATACTGGTAATAGCGCTTGCGTCCACCTCCACCCGCATCTTTTCATCCACGACCACGTTAACACCCATACAGCCCAGCAATTCAATCATGGTGGTAATGTCATGGAGGTGAGGCAAGTTTGAAATCGTCACCGGCTCATCCACAAGGAGGGCTGCCGCGAGGATGGGCAACGCCGAATTTTTTGCTCCCGAGATGCGGATTTCGCCACTGAGTGGCACACCACCGGAGATAAGCAATTTATCCATTAGAAAGCCTGTCTGGAAGTCACCACTGGAGCCGCCACGCGCTCAGCGGTCATCGGATCAAAGGATTAGAGAGATCAAACCCAAATGGCCTTGCACACTCGAGTCTGGTTTTATGCTCGAACCGCCAACCTGACACCCGCGAACGCCGAGCGCCCAGAAACCGCATCACGCAGTCTGCCATTCCTCGGGGGTATACAGCTTCATATTGACTGCATGGATTACACCATCGGCAATATGGTCCTTAAGCAACGCATACACTTGCTGTTGCCGTTGCACAGAGCGTTTACCGGCAAATGTCTCGCCGATGGCGATAATATTCACGTGATTGCCATCGCCTTCAACCCGGACATCGCAATCGACAAGAGAGTCACATAGAATCCGCTGGATTTCTTCTACATCCATTATTTAATCACTGCTTTCAAGGGCTCGGGGAAACGATTAGCCCGTGTGGGAAGAATCCCAGTTGGCAATCACGGCATCAATATCCCCGCCATTCTTCTGTGCCGCCTGGACAAACTGATTTCGGAAGGTTTTACCGAGATTGATGCCATTAATGATCACATTGATCACCTTCCACTGCCCCGACTTGCTCAGGCCCATGGAATACTCAAGTGGATAATTACCTTCAACGCTGCGGATTTCCTGTTGCACCGAGACCTTGCGCTTACCCTCAAAGTCCGATCCCGGCAGAACAACGATTTCCTGGTCACGGTAGCTCAACAACCCCCGGCCATAGGTCTCGACAAGCCCATCACGGAATATCTTCGCGAAAGAAGACCGCTGGGCTTCGGACGCCAGTTTGCCATAGGGGCCCATGACATTGCGGGCGATCCAGTTAAAATCGACGGCAGAGGACATGACGGCTTCCACCTCGCCAAAAAAGGTGTTCATTAATTCTTCCTTTTCCGCCTCATCCGAACTCGCTTCGATCAAGGCGCGATGAGCCTCAATCTTGCCCAGAATTTTTGCTGTAATATCCTCAACCAGCAGGTACGGCGAACCATTTACTGGCGCTGTAGTTTCCTCCGACTGGACAGTGCCACCCATTGGCGTTTCACTGGCCCGGGCCGCGGTTCCCACACCGAGGATCACCGCCATAGAGAACGCCAGTGCAATTTGTAAAAAACCCTGTTTCATAAACATTGTCATCGATATTTCCACTATCACTGAAGCCGGTTTGGCCCAGTGCGCTGTAATGGCTTATTACACGCTATCAGCTTGCTTATGCCAGCTACCGACATATCGGTTGACATGCGCCCAGCACCGTACAAATACAGTAATACAGTTTCCCAAAGGGCGAAGCTCGAACATTTCGGCCACCCTGAACCAACCAATTACGCCCTGGCGGCTGACTTTTACCTGCGCGCACTATACCATTTCACCCCGTTTCTTGTGAATTAGAGCGATTCCCGCACCGATTGTTCGGCAAGACACGCGCTTCCCGTTCCTCGCAGTCTCGATTAAGGAGTACCAATTCGACAATGAGTGAATTATTCCTGGCCTTCGGCGCCGTTGTCGTTGGCCTTGCCGCCTTGATTTGGGGAGCGGATTTTTTTGTCAGTTCCTCGGCGAGAGGCGCGAAAGGCCTCGGTGTTTCGCCCATCATCATCGGCTTGACAGTCGTCTCTTTTGGCACATCGGCGCCGGAAATCATTGTCTCGATAAATTCAGCCTTTCAGGGCGTGGGGGAACTAGCTGTTGGCAATGCACTCGGTTCGAACCTTGCCAACATTGGCCTGGTGCTTGGCGTCACCGCACTGGTCAAGCCCTTGCCCGCACAACGCCACCTGACTTATCAGGAAGGGCCTACCCTGGTGATTATCACCGCACTCAGCGGGCTGGTGCTCTATAACGCTTACCTGGGCCGCCCGGAAAGTGTCTTCTTGCTGTTACTTACCCCGGTATTACTTTGGGCCACCATCAAATATAAAAAGCAACACCCCGACCGAGAAGAGCAAGAATTTGTCGAGGAAATCCCGGCACTTTCCCTGGGCAAGGCCTCGGCCGGTTTTTTGCTAGGCCTCGGAGCAATGCTGCTGGCCTCCCACATACTCGTCTGGGGAGCGAAGATCATCGCGCTGGAACTCGGGATGAGCGAGCTGCTTATCGGCCTTACCATCGTAGCCATTGGCACCAGTCTGCCGGAGCTGGCCGCTTCCATTGCCGGCACATTGCGAGGCCACCATGATATCGCCATCGGAAATGTCTTCGGTTCCAATATCTTCAACTTGCTGATCGTTATGCCAGCAGCCGGCGTTATACAACCCCTGGCACTGGACTCCGCGGTATTTTTCCGCGATTTCATCACGTTGGCCGTACTCACGCTGCTACTTGTGGGCACTATCTGGATCAAGCATCGACAGAACCACAAGCAGGAAGTTTACTTGTCCAGACGTTTCGGAACTGTACTCCTGGCAATCTATATCGCTTATTTCATTATTCTGCTCCCCACCGGTTGGACAGGCTGACCGCCCGAGCATCTGCCGGTATACTGGGTCGCGCCACCATGCAGTGGTGAATTTGGTGCTGCTGACGCCAGTTGCTTACGCAATTTGGCCGCAACCCCTGGCAAATTTCAGTAACGCAAAAGAGCCAATGCCCAACCACGACTTCACCCAACCCGCGCTGCGAACGATCGGCCTCGAAGCGAAAGCCATCACGCAGCTCAGCGAACGTATCGACCGAGGCTTTACTAAAGCCTGCAAACTGATGCTCGATTGCAAAGGCCGGGTCATCGTCACGGGCATGGGCAAGTCTGGCCACATCGGCAACAAGATAGCCTCCACCCTGGCCAGCACCGGCACGCCGGCTTTTTTCGTACACCCCGGCGAAGCGAGTCACGGCGACCTGGGCATGATTACCGAAACCGATGTGGTCATCGCCATCTCCAACTCGGGCAATACTGGCGAGTTGGTCACCCTGCTACCCCTGATAAAGCGTCTGGGCATACCGTTGATCAGCATGAGCGGCGATCCCGCGTCGACGCTGGCGCTTGCGGCTGATATCAATCTGGACATCAGCGTCAGCGAAGAGGCCTGCCCCCTCGGGCTGGCGCCTACCACCAGCACCACCGTCACCCTGGTCATGGGTGATGCCCTGGCAATCGCCCTGCTGGAAGCACGAGGTTTCACCGCGGAGGATTTCGCCTTTTCCCACCCCGGCGGCGCCCTCGGCCGCAAGTTGTTATTACGGGTGGGCGACATCATGCACAGCGGCGATGAAATACCCCGGGTATCGAGCGACACACCATTGAGCCGGGCGCTGCTTGAGATGACCTCCAAGGGCTTCGGCCTGACCACCGTGGTCAACGACAACAATGAACTCGTGGGCATCTTCACCGATGGCGATCTACGCCGGGCCCTGGACGGCAAGGTAGACATCAACGGCGCCACCACCGAGCAGGTTATGACGCACAACTGTAAAACGGTGGATGCGGATATGCTCGCGGCGGAGGCGCTGAAGGTCATGGAAGAATTGAAAATAACAGCAGTGATTGTCGAGGACGATGCCCGACGCCCGGCCGGTGTTCTGCATCTACACGACATACTCCGCGCCGGGGTGATCTGATGACAGACAAGGCGCGGGACGCTGCCCTCTCGGTGCGCATGCTGGTACTGGACGTGGATGGCGTCCTGACCGACGGCAGGCTCTACTACGGCGATAACGGCCAGGAGTACAAGACCTTCAACATCAAGGACGGCCTGGGCATAAAGCTTATGCAGCGCGCTGGCATTGAAGTCGGCATCATAACCGCCCGCCGCTCCGTTATACTGACCCGGCGCTGCGAAGAGCTTGGCATCAAACGACTTGTCCAAGGACGCGAGGACAAACTGGTGGCATTGCGGGAACTGCTCCAGGAAGTAAAAATCGATATCAAGGAGGTCGCCTACATGGGGGATGACCTGCCAGATCTGGCAGCGGTCCGTCAGGTTGGCTTGGGCATGACCGTCGCCGATGCCAGACGGTACATAAAGCCTAAC
>OBIY01000468.1_pt1 | contig 15719 bp, 9 predicted proteins | sample 1519841 | NCBI WGS metagenome assembly OBIY01 (sample SAMN03019774, study PRJEB22545) | beach sand metagenome | biome: beach; feature: sea beach; material: beach sand | place: USA: Municipal Pensacola Beach, FL | collected 2010-07-30 | depth 30-40 cm m
ATACGGACTTCCTGCTCCAGATCATGAAATACAAGCAGGCCAGCCGGGATCGGGCCAGCCACCGCAAGGTCTGCCCCACGGACTACGTGGCGCAGCACTCCGCCAGCACAGACCCCACCGTCATCGAGGGGCCCGAAACGCTCGACAGTGCGTTGGAACGAACCCCGCGCATACCGGAAATTGACTACCAGGCACATCGCACCTGGCACGACCGCTCCACATCAAGAAGCTTTGTCTTGTCTCCCTTGACTGCCCCCATCCTGTCTTCTGAGCGCCTTCGCACACTGCTGGGCAACGCCGGCACCGACGAACCTCTGATTTTGCCCATGACCGTCGTCGGTATGCAGCTCGAGGGCCTGAACGATGGCGGCAATGCACAGCTGATCGAAGAACAAACCGCTTACCAGCAGCTGCCTTATGAGGAACGGCAAGCCGAACAGGCCTCCTACCAGCCCGTGAAGCGGGCTCAACTGGACGACCTTTACACTGACGGCAATCTGACCATCTACCTGAACAGCTCGGATGACATTTACTTTATTGAGGCGACAGCTGAGGGAGATTTTTAGTCATGCAAGGGGTCCGTCAGTGCTGCCTGGCAGTCCTGATCTTTTTGGCTATCGCCCCCCCGGCAGCGCTAGCGGCTCCCGGGCTGAGCGAGGCCCAGCAAGAGGCGCTGGATAATGCATCCGGTCCGCGCCCGGACATCCATTCGTATCAGCGCCAAGACCAATTTGTAACTGATCTCCTTGCCTGGCAAGCACGACGAGAGCAACTGAAAAAACGCCTGGAGAAAGGTGAAAGCCTCTCCGGTTCCGCTGCTGAGAACGAGCATGACTGGCATCACGTAACAGGCCCGGAAGACCTCGACACCGCCATCAGTAACGCCAAAGGCTATCAGCAACCCAGGTACCGAGAGCTCCGTCGCTTTGATCGCACTACCCACATCAGCTTCCCGCTGGACCCGCTTGAACAGGAGCAGCTCGCGGACAAGGCCCTGTCGGCGGAAAATTTGCCTCAACCCACACTGGAGGAGGATATCCCCGAATCCATTCTTCAGGACAATGCTCGCTTGCAGCGGGAGATGGCCGCGAGCAAAAGCGGGCAACCTCTTCCAACCATGACGCGACAGCAGTTTGTGGGGCACTCGGAACTACGGTGAGGCAGTGAACAGTTAACAGTGAATAGTGAACAGCGTCGCGATCTTGGGGTTTTGACTGTTTAAACGTATGAGGCCGCGCCCAATGGTTGGGCGCGGCCTCATACGTTTAAAACCGCACAGCCGCTGCTCGCGCAACTGTTCACTATTCACTGTTAACTGTTAACTGCCCCCGCCCTTCTTCTGCGCACAAACAGCAAACAACACCACCCCTGTCGCCACGGAAACATTCAGGCTTTGCACCTCGCCCGCCATGGGAATTTCCAGTAGCTGGTCACACTTGTCTTTAGTCAGCCGTTTCAAGCCAGCCCCCTCTGCGCCCATGACCACCGCCAGGGCATCCGGGGCCTGGAAATCGAACAGGGAGGTGCTTCGTGATTCCAGCGCTGTGCCGACGACCTGGACCCCGCGCTCCTTGAGCTGGTCCAGCAAGGTCGCCAGGTTACCCACCTCATAATAAGCCAGACTCTCAGCGGCCCCCACGGCGGTACGGCACGCCACCGGCGTTAGACCCGCTGCACCACGACGGGGAACAATCACCGCCTGCACCCCCGCAGCATCAGCACTGCGCAGGCAGGCGCCGAGGTTATGGGGGTCGGTGACATTTTCCAGCACCAGCAAAAACGGATTGGCCGGTTTGCCGTCCAGCCACTTCAGCAGCGCATTTTCATCTGCGGGACGACGCGGACGGGCACGCGCCACAATCCCCTGATGCTGGGGACCGGCATGCTTCTCCAGCACCTCACGGCGGGCCCGCTGGACCGCAATCCCGACATCCCTGGCGGCCCGAATCATGGCCTCCAGCCGCGGCTCCTCGCGCTCGGCGCGGGAGTCCTGGACAAACAATTCCAGCACCGCCTCGGGGCGATGGCGCAACAGCGCCTCCACTGCGTGGAAGCCGGAATACATCAGGGGTTTCTGGGCTTTACTCATTGGGACGCCTGCACGCTACACGCACCACGCTACACGCGGTGGGAAAAGAGAAATGTGGGAGCTTGCCTGCAAGCGATTCGCGCCAGCGACGCGTGGCAAATCGCTTGCAGGCAAGCTCCTGCAGAATGAAGACCTAGCTCTTCTTGCTGCGCCGGGCCGCCTTTTTACCACGGGGCGGGCCCTTGCGCTTGGCCTTCGGCTTGGGGATATCGCCCTTGGCAAGCTTTTCCCGCTCGGAGAGCCCCTTCTTGCCGCTGCTCTGGCCGGCGGCGCCCTTACCGGACGCCTTGCTGCCGCCCTTGGGGCGCCCCTTGCGGGACGGCGTCGACGACTCCAGCTGCAGGTCGATCTTGCGGTCTTCGGTATGCACTGCCGCGACCCGCACGGTGACAGAGTCGCCCAGACTGAAGCGACGCCCGCTGCTTTCGCCATTCAGGCTCATGTTCACTTCGTCAAAGTGGTAGTAATCGCTGTCCAGGTTGGCCACATGCACCAGCCCGTCAATATGCAGCTCGTTAAGCTGAACAAACAGGCCAAAGCTGGCCACGCCGCTGATTACCCCCTCGAAGACTTCACCGATGCGCGACTCCATAAACTGGCACTTGAGCCAGGAAATCACGTCACGGGTGGCTTCATCCGCACGGCGTTCGGTCATGGAGCATTGTTCGCCGATCACCACCATGTCTTCCTGACTATAGGGCAGGATTTTCTGACGCGGAATCTCCGGCAGGCTACCTGGATTGTCCACATGGGCGGGCAGCCCCTCGGAGCGAATCAGATAACGGATTGCCCGGTGCACCAGCAGATCCGGGTAGCGCCGGATCGGCGAGGTAAAGTGGGTATAGGCCTTGTAGGCCAACCCGAAGTGGCCCTTGTTCTCTGCTTCGTATTTGGCCTGGGTCATGGAGCGCAGCATCATGGTCTGGATCACGTTGCGATCCGGGCGCTCCAGAATCTGTTCGCGCAGCTGCTGGAACACCGCCGGTTTCGGCGCCCCTTCGGACCAGGCAATGCTCAGCCCCAGCCCCCCGAGGAACTGCTGCAACTTGCTCAGGCGCTCTTCCTTGGGCGGCTCATGGTTACGGTACAGGGCCGGCACTCTGGCTTTTTCCAACAGCTTGGCGGCACAGATATTGGCGGCCAACATGGCCTCCTCAATCATGATATGTGCCACATTGCGCACCACCGGCACCATGCCTTCAATCTTGTGGTTTTCGTCGTAGATGATGCGGGTTTCTTCACTGTCGAAGTCGATGGCTCCCCGCTCTTCGCGACGGCGGCGCAGGGCCAGGAACATCTCGTGATAGGCCCATAGCATGTCCAGGGACTCATCGTCCAGACTGGCCACTGTTTCCTGAGCCAACTCGGACTCCGGGTCCTCGATCATCGCGCCCACCTTGGTGTAGGTGAGACGGTGACGCGAACGCATTACGCCCTCACGGAACACAAAACCGGACAGCCGGCCATTGGCCGAGATGGTCATGTCGCAATACAGACAGAGTCGGTCCACATGGGGATTCAGGGAGCACAGCCCGTTGGACAGCGCCTCCGGCAACATCGGAATCACCCGATTGGGGAAGTACACCGAGTTACCGCGCTTGGCCGCTTCGTTATCCAGCGCCGAGCCCGGATACACGTAATGGCTCACATCGGCGATGGCCACAATCAGGCGCCAACCGCCACGGGGACGACGCTCCACATACACCGCGTCATCGAAGTCGCGGGCATCCTCGCCATCAATGGTCACCAGCGGCAGGTCACGCAGATCCACCCGGTTGGCCTTGGCCTTGTGGGGGACGCTATCGCCAAACGCATTGGCTTGCTCTTCTACCCCGTCCGGCCATACATGGGGAATCTCGAAACGGCGCAGGGCCACTTCGATTTCCATGCCCGCCTGGTCCGGGGTCGCAATGATTTCTTCCAGCCGAACCAGTACATGGTGATCACGACTGGGGTACTGGGTAATGGTGGCACGGACATGGTCACCCGGGTTGGGCTTGATGCCGTTCTTGTCCTCGACCAGCACTTCCTTGGTGATGCGGCGGTTTTCCGGCTCCACAAAGCTGATGCCGGCTTCCCGGTAATAGCGGCCGACCACTTCGGTGGTGGCGCGCTCGGTAATTTCGACGATGCGGGCTTCTTTCTTGCCGAAACGATTGACCCCGGCATCACTGACCAGCACCCGATCGCCGTCCATGACCTTTTCCATCTGGCGGGGGCCGAGGAACAGGTCACTCTGGGATTTGTCATCGGGAATCAGGAAGCCAAAGCCATCCTTGTGGCCCTGGATCTTGCCTGCAATCAGGTCCATGCGGGACACCACACCAACCTTGCCGTTGCGGTTCTGTACCAGTTGAGCATCGCGCAGCATGGCGCGAATACGGCGGTCGAGACCGACCTCACCGTCCTCGCCCACCTCCAGCAGCGCAGCGATGTCTTCGAAGGCCAGGGGCTTACCCTGGTCATTGAGTACGTCCAGGATCAGCTCACGGCTGGGCACCGGGTTTTCGTACTTTTCCGCCTCTCTTTCGGCGTGGGGGTCGCGGTAACGCTTTTTTGGGGGCATTGAGGATTTTTTCGAAAAGGGATTTGACATTCGTCCATCATATACTAGAATGCACGCGCTTTCGCGATGAACCGAACATGAAACGGTAAAAACTTTACCGGACTCATATACGGCTCAGCACGAAACGCCGAGGTGGTGAAATTGGTAGACACGCTAGCTTCAGGTGCTAGTGGGGGCAACCCCGTGGAGGTTCAAGTCCTCTCCTCGGCACCAAACATGACTCTTACGGAGTCCGACAAAGCCCTGTAACCGTCTGGTTCAGGGCTTTTTTCGTTTATACTCGCTCTAATCCCATCCGATGGAATCCAACCAGATACCAGCATTTCTGTTGGTACTTATGTTGGCACTGCCCTGCTGGCCTCTTTCAGATACCAACAACGCCCAAGGAACAGGAAATGAGCAAGAATGCGATGGAAAAGCTGTCGGCCCTTGAGATCAAAAAGGCCAAACCGAAAGACAAAACCTACAAGCTTGCTGACGGTGGCGGGCTCTACTTACAGATCTCTCCTGATGGAGGAATGTACTGGCGCTATCAGTACCGCTTCCTAGGTAAGCAGAAATCCTTGGCACTTGGGGTGTATCCCGAAATCTCCCTCAAGGCCGCCCGAAAAGCTCACAAAGACGCGCGGCTCAAACTTGCCGACAACATTGACCCTAGCGAAGCTCGCCGCCAGGAGAAACTGGCTCGCACCGAAGCCCAGGCCAACAGTTTCGAGGCTGTTGCCCAGGAATGGCTGGTGCGCCAGCAGGTAGCCCCCGAAACAGACAAGAAAAATCGCTGGCTCATGGAAACCTTCGCCTTTCCTTATATAGGACACAGGCCTATTGCCGACATATCCCCCCGAGAACTGCTGGATGTCCTCCGCCGAGTCGAGTCAACCGGCAAGCTGGAAACAGCTCAACGCCTGAAGACAAAGTGCGGCCAGGTCTTCCGCCATGCAATCATTGAGGGAAAAGCCGAAATCGATCCCACGGCAAGCTTGCGAGGAGCGCTCAAGTCACCCAAGGTAAAACACCGCGCCGCCATCACCGACCCTTCCCGGTTGGGAAAGCTGCTACGGGACATGCAAGCGTCCACAGCAGGCCCAGTGGTGAAAACCGCCCTGCTTCTGACCCCCATCTTATTCCAGCGCCCAGGCGAAATCCGGCAAATGGAATGGTCCGAGATCAACTGGGAAGAGCAGCGCTGGGAGATCCCTGCCGACAAGATGAAAATGCGCCATCCCCACATAGTACCACTACCGCAGCAAGCCATGGCGTTACTACAGGATATCCACCTGTTTACCGGACGCGGCAAATACGTTTTTCCGTCGCAACGAGGGGCAAGCCGCTGTCTATCCGAGAATGGCGTCCGAGTGGCCCTTCGGGATATGGGCTACGGCAACGATGACGTAACCCCCCATGGCTTCCGAGCAACAGCCCGGACAATCTTGGACGAAGTACTGGGCTATAGGATTGAGTGGATCGAGCACCAACTGGCTCATGCCGTCAAAGACCCCAATGGTACCGCCTATAATAGAACCAGCTTCCTGAGTCAGCGCACCAAAATGATGCAGGAGTGGGCCAACTACCTAGACGCCCTTCGAGATGGGAAACAATTTGAACGGGCGGGAACAACCCCAGAAACTCAATACAGCCTTAGCTGCGAATCGACTGAAAAAGAGAATGGCAATCTAAAGAAGGATGGCAAGAAAAGCTTTACAGCTTTATTTAGCAATTATGCATCCCAGGAAAAACCCACATCTGATTAGTCGCCACTCCGATCTTTACCAAACACTCGTAGCTCGAAATCACCGGGTGCAAGTAACAACACAGACTTTCAGCCGAAAAATCGCAAAAAAATGGAACCCTAACCCTTCGTGGGCGGCAGCATAACGCAGGCCTGCAAAGCAAGTCATTGAGCATAGTCCCCAGGCATCCAAAAGCGTCCTAGCCCGTCTAAGATACCGCCCTATTTGGTCAACATCCCGATCAGAAGCGCAGCCAGCCCATCCCTTGCATGTAACGGCTCAATCGTTGCGGTACAGGGTCACTACACAGGCCCCCCCCAGACCAAGGTTGTGCTGCAAGGCTACCCGAGCTCCCTCGACCTGTCGCTTTTCTGCTTGGCCACGCAACTGCCACACCAGTTCGGCACATTGCGCCAGACCTGTAGCCCCCAGCGGGTGCCCCTTGGACAGCAAGCCACCGGACGGATTGGTCACGAACTTGCCTCCATAAGTGTTGTCGCCATCCCAGATAAATTTCTCCGCGCCGCCTTCCCGGCACAGACCCAGACCTTCATAGGTGAGCAGCTCATTGGCGGTAAAGCAGTCGTGCAACTCGACCACATTGATGTCTTGCGGGCCGATACCGGCCTGCTCGTACACGCTGTCGGCGGCGGAACGGGTCATGTCGTAACCGACCATCTTGATCATGGATTTTTCATCAAAGCTGCTGGCGAAATCCGTGGTCATCGCCTGGGCGGCGATATACACCGGGTTAGCAATGCCATGCTTCTTGGCGAACTCGTCCGAACACAGAATCGCGGCGCCGGCACCACAGGTGGGCGGGCAGCATTGGAAACGGGTGAGCGGATCAAACACCTCGTCTGACGCCATGATCTCTTCCAGCGACAGCACCTGATTGAACAGTGCGTAAGGATTGTTGGCGGCATGCTGACGCGCCTTCTCGGCAATCTTGCCGAAGGTTTCCCGTTTGGTGCCGTACTTCCAGCGGTATTCACGCCCTGCGCCACCGAACATCTGTGCCGCCGGCGGCGCCTGATTGAAGCCCTGCGTATCCATCATCACCTGCGCATGCTGGCTCATGGGGTTCTCGCGATCATTGAACTTAGCACCAAGCGCGCCGCGCTCCATTTTTTCAAAACCCAGGGCGATGACACATTCAGCCAAACCGCCTTCGATGGCCTGGCGCGCCAGGAACAGGGCCGACGAACCGGTGGAACAATTGTTGTTCACATTGACCACGGGAATGCCGGTCAAGCCCAGTTCATACACGGCACGCTGACCACAGGTGGAATCGCCGTAGACATAACCACAGAACGCCTGCTCAACATCGCTGTACTGGATGCCGGCATCCTTCATTGCGGCGAGGCCAGCCGCTTTTGCCATCACATGGTAATCATCGCTGGCACCGGGCTTGGCAAACTTGGTCATCCCGACACCGATCACATTCACTCTTCGTTTCATTCTCTGTTCTCCGAATTATGGCGTTACAGGATTTGTTCAAGTTTGCGCACCAGCGCCAGGTCACCGTCGACGCGCATGTCGCCCTTCTGGTACAAGGTGCTCAAGGCCACCTTGCCGGCAATCAGGTCGGCAAGCTTGCTGTCGTCCAGCGTGATCACCGCCGCCGCGTCCTTCTCGCCGCTGACGATGCCGGGCGACGAGGCGGATAGATCGATAAACCAGGCACTGTCTGGGCTCCGCACCTTGATCTGCAACACACCACCCTGTCCACCAATGGCCGACAGTTTTTCCGCCAGCTCCGGCAGCACTTTCTCCGCCTGCGGTGCTTTCTGCTTTTTCGGTTGTGCGGTAGCGGTATCCGGCTGGCCGGAGGCCAATCGCTTGTCGCGTGCCTGCTCCACCAGCTTAGGGTCCATGTCCTGCAACACGGTGAGCTTGTTGGAGGCCATCACGTTACCTCCGATCTTCAGATCGCCACCAAAAAACAGTTTCTGTACCGCAGCCAGATCACCGCCAAACAGGGTCGGGGCATGTTTGCTGTCCAACTCCAGCGTCACATCCGCCTTGTCCAGCTGGCCCGCCCCGGCGGTACCCGGTGCGTTTTTCAGATCAATATAGAAATCCTGATCCGGGTTGCTGAACGCAAACTGGAAGCTGGTAGCGGCCTTCTCGATCAGATCCGGGTTGTCAGCGATGAAGTGGCCGATGGCACTGAACACATCCGCCATGGTCGGCTCCTGCGATTCGACCGGTACTGCGACAGCTTGTGAACCACCACCGTCAGCCACGCGCTTGTCACGCGCCTGCTCGGCCAGTTTCGGGTCCATGTCCTGCAACACGGTGAGCTTGTTGGAGGCCATCACGTTGCCGGAAATTTTCAGCTCGCCACCGAAGAACAGTTTCTGCACCGCCGCAAGATCGCCACCAAACACGGTCGCCAGATGCTCGCTGTCCAGCGCCAGAGTCACGTCCGGTTTGTCGATCGTGCCAGGCCCTGCCGCGCCTGGTGCATTTTTCAGATCAATAAAGAACTGCTGATCCGGATTGCTGAACTCGAACTGGAAGCTGGTACCGGTCTGATCAACCAGTTCCGGTTTCTGCTTGATGTAGGTCGCCACCGCCGCGAACACATCGTCAGGCGTCACCGCCTGCTCCACCTGCGGCGCAGACACTTCCTCGGCGGACACCTGTTCCGGCACCGGCGCTTCTGCCGGAATCTCCGAGAACAACTCGATGGCGGCATTCTTCAGCACCACCTCGTTACGCTCTTTCACCCAGGTTTCGAAGATGATGCGGTTATCGGATTCCTTCCACATGCGCGTTTCCAGGGTTTCACCCGGAAATACCGTCTTGGCAAAGCGCACCTTGATGCTCTTGAAATAACGGCCATCGTTATTGCTGAACGCCTTGATGACATGGCGTCCGGCATAACCGAAGGTACACAGCCCATGCAGGATCGGCTTGTCATAACCGAACGCCCTGGCAAACGCCGGGTCGGCGTGCAGCGGATTCCAGTCACCGCACAGGCGATACAGCAGCGTCTGGTTGGCGTCGGTTTTCTCTTCGATCACCGCATCCGGTTCACGTGCGGGCGGCACATTGATCTCGCCGGAATCGCCCCGCTCACCGCCCCAGCCGCCGGCGTCTTTCACGAACGAGGTCATCTCGTTATAGGCCACCTCGTTACCGTTTTCGTCGGTGGAGGTAATAGCAAAGGTAACTACCGCATTCGGATCCTTGTCCAATGCCTTCTTGAATTTGAAGGTGTGCTTCAGCTTGGCGTGCGGCGGCAGCGGCCGTTTGATTTCGGTGTATTGCTCGCCATGCAGCAACCGGTCGAAGCCAAAGTTCATCCCTGGCAGAGCCAGCGCGCCTTCTTTTGCTGCCTTTAGCATCGCGCCGATCTGTGGCATGACGCCATAGGTGGGCAACGCCTGGAAATTGCCACCCAGCTCGTAGACGAACTTCAGTTCATCCTTGTCGAGCGGATCACGTGCGGCGCCCACACTTAGGGCATACAACGACAGGTCATTTTCATCATAGGACGATTCCAGCTCGAGGCTTTCCTTGCTGGCCACATCCAGATCGATGAATTCGTTGCCGCCCAGTGAAGGGTTGTTGATGTTGTCGAGAATCGGCGAGAAGGATTCGTTGACATTGGATGGATGCTCCGCATCGGTAAAGTCGGTGATCTTGCCCCAACGACGCGCTACATCATCAACACTGAAGGCCTTGCCAAGGGGGAAGCTATTGCCCTGGCTACGTTCCCAGCGCAACTTGCTGATGAAGCCGGCACCCACTTCGAAGATACCCTTGGTTTCTTCGCACTTTTCATGGCACAACCAGGCCACCAGCGGACTGACCGCTTCTGGCTTGAGGTTTTCCAGCAAATTCGGCGGCATGATGGTTTCAGTCAGCCGCGAGGCCGCAATCGGCGCAATGGTATTCACATGAATGTTTTTGCTGCGACCTTCCTCCGCCAGACAGTTGGCCAGCCCGGCCAGACCCAACTTGGCAGCACAGTAGTTGGCCTGACCAAAGTTACCGTAGAGGCCGGCTGCCGAGGTCGTCATGATGATGCGGCCATAGCCCTTCTCACGCATGATCGGCCAAGCCGCATGGGTGACGCTCATGGAACCTTCCAGATGGACTTTCAACACCAAGTCCCAGTCCTGCTTCGACATCTTGGCAAAACTGACGTCACGCAGGATGCCGGCATTGTTGACCACGATGTCCACAGTGCCGAAGCTATCCAACGCGGTTTGTACTATCGACTCGCCGTTTTCCACCGAGTCATAGTTGGCAACCGCCTCCCCTCCCATGGCCCGGATCTCATCCACCACCTTGTCTGCGGCAGACGACGACTTGCCATCACCGTGGGCGCTGCCACCCAGGTCGTTAACCACCACCTTGCAGCCACGCGCGGCCAGGGTCAGGGCATGCTGCCGGCCCAGCCCGCCCCCGGCACCGGTGACAATGGCTACACGATCATCAAAACGAAGTTCTGCCATGATACTTTCCTCTTTTCAATACAGGGCACACATGCCGTGCAGGGTCGAGAATCCTCAGATAGAGCGTGAAATAAGTTCTTTCATGATTTCGTTGGTGCCGCCGTAGATGCGGTTGGCACGGGTGTCGATGTAGGCTCGGGCGATCGGATACTCGAGCATGTAGCCATAGCCACCATGCAGTTGCACACAGCGGTCAACCACCTTGCTGAGCAAATCGGATACCCAGTACTTGGCCGCACAGGCAGCCTCGGGCGACAGGGAATTCTTCACCACCAGCTCCATACAGCGATCAACATAAACCCGTGCAATCTGGATTTCAGAACGCATCTCGGCCAATTCAAAGCGGGTGTTCTGGAATGCCGCCACCGGCTTGCCAAACGCCTGGCGCTGTTTCACATATTCCACGGTGGTTGCCAGCGCATGCTCGGCAGCCGACGAACAGATGATGGCGATCATCATCCGCTCCCAGGCCAGCTCCTTCATCAAGGCAATGAAACCCATGCCCTCGGCACCCAGCAGGTTTTCCTTGGGCACCTTGACGTTGTCGAAGAACAACTCGCAGGTGTCCTGCCCGCGCATGCCGACTTTCTTCAGCGGCTTGCCCTTGGAGAAGCCCTCGCGATCCGCCTCAATAATCATCAGGGACACACTTTGTGCACCCAGCTCAGCCGGCCCGGTACGCACCGCCACCACCGCCATGTCACAGAGGTAACCGTTGGTGATAAAGATTTTCGAGCCATTTACCACGTAGTGATCGCCCTCAAGGGTGGCCGTGGTCTTGATACGTTGAAGATCGGAACCGGTACCCGGCTCGGTCATGGCCACGGCAGTGACCGCTTCACCGGTGGCCATTTTGGGCAGCCACTGGCTTTTCTGTTCATGGGAACCAAAGTTGTTGATGTAGTTGGCAACAATGTCCGAGTGCAGGGCAAAGCCGCTGGCCGAATCCCCCACCCTCGCCTGCTCCTCCATCAGTATCATCGAATAGAGACGGTCAACGCCGCAGCCGCCGTACTCTTCAGGCATCGTTGGACACAGCAGCCCCAGCTCCCCCGCCTTATTCCACAGTTCACGATCAATATGTTGCTGCTCCTCCCACTTCTCGTGGTAAGGGGAGATTTCAGTCTCGAAGAAACGCCTTGCTGTGGCGCGGAACGCCTCATGGTCTTCATTGAAGAGAGTACGGGGGATCATCGGCGATACAGCCGCCGGTACATGCACATCACTCATTACAGGCTTCCAACGTTGATTCAGGAACAATGGCAAGACTTTATAACTTACAATACGTACGTTCAACTTGTTTATTGGCGAGCTACGCTACAATCCATTTATCATTTAGAATCAGGCCTCTGCATCCCAGTGACCATGCTCAGTAATAGACAGAGAACGCGATGAATGCTCAACGACGCACCCAGGAACAACGTAGCGACGCCATGCGGGAACGCATCATTCAGGCAGTGCTCACCTGTCTAGAGAAGGATGGATTCGCTGGCACCACCGTCAGTCGCATTATCAACATCGCTGGCGTATCTAGGGGCGCCCCACTACACCATTTCTCTAGTAAAGCAGACATGATCGCTGCGGCAGCTGAGCATTTAATTCGCCAGCACTATATTCAGCTGGGTAAAGCCATCGCCAAACTCCATGGATCTGAAGATCGACTAGAAGCCCTTATCTTTGGTGCATGGAAGAATGTTTTCGATCAGCCGGAATTTATCCCGTTGATGCAACTATTGACAGCCAGCCAACATGACCCTGAGCTTGCATCCATTTTGCAACGTGTCTGGACTTCCAATTACTTCATCGTCGGTAACGCGGCTGACCATTATCTGGAGGCCATTAGTGAAGACACCGATGTGCGCTCGATGATGATGTTGACGCAATGGCTGTTGCGCGGCATGGCGCAGGATTTGCACATCGTTGCCGACAAAACGCTCTTTGACCGCTATCTCAAAGTCTGGTGCAACATGCTCGCCGTTCATCTGCGAGCCCGTGCAGATGTAAACGACCCACCGCCTTACCCGCCCAAGTGGGAACTACCGCTGAGCGATGCTTGACCGCCCCACTTGGGCTTGCGGCATCTCTACACATAGCTACGTTGTCGTTAACACCCAACGAATAAAGCTGTATATCGACCATGTCCACGCCACTTGATTGCTCAGATCGACCTTCGGTACCGGATACGGTTTCCGTTGACACAAGTCGTCATCGAGACTATTGGAGATAGCAATTCTTGCAGTGCTTCAGATTAAAGACTTCAGTTCGATATTCGGATTAGACAATACTTCAGCGCTGACACTCTTGCGCAGTTTAACCAACTGTTTACCCACCATGAATGCAACTGGAAAATTGACTGCATCAACAGCAATAACATGACCAAGACATAGATAGAAAACTGCGAATTCCTTGTCAAGGATACTGCCACGCAGTACACGCTGGTCATGATTTTGGGACAATCCTACCATCTGCAAACGAACATCATACTGGTTCGACCAGAACCAGGGAGGGCTATCGTAGGGCTTTTCTTCACTCATAAGTGTAGCTGCCGCCGTACGAGCTTGCTCAACAGCGTTAGCGACTGATTCAAGACGCTGCCTTTTGTCGAAGAACAGATTATGATGGCGGGTACAATCTCCTATCGCCAGAATGTCTGGGTCATCGGTGCGGGTAAATTCATCGACGACAACGCCATCATCGCAAAGCAGGCCAGCATTTTCAGCCAAGGCCGTTTCTGGTATGACACCAATCGAAACGAGAACGATGTCCGCTGACACCTTACCCCCATCGGCCAAGGTCACACCATTCACGCACCCTTGATCATCTGATTCAAAACCAATTACGGCCGCCCCCAGACGAACATCGACTCCTGCACTCGTGTGTTTGGCGTAGAGAAATTCAGATATCTCTGGCCCAGTAACACGCTGCATTAAGCGCTCGGCAGCTTCCAAGACAGTAACTTTAACACCTTGCTTAGTCGCACTGGCAGCCACTTCAAGTCCGATATACCCGCCCCCCACGATAACCAGGCGTTTGCCGGGTACTAGCTCACGACGCAGGGCATCTGTGTCCTCGATACCATGCAAATAATGAATACCTTTCAAGTCTGAACCCCGCACGTTAAGACGGCGGACATGTGAGCCAGTGGCCAAGACCAGTTGGTCGTACTTTAAAGTGCTTTGATCTGACAAAATGAGGCTTTTGTCGTCTCTGTTAATCTTTTCTACGCGCACGCCGAGCTGTAATTCCTGCCCCGCTTTCTCGTAGATTGAAGGCGGTTTAAGGTATAAAGACGCCTTATCAACCTCCCCCGCGAGATAATTCTTGGACAAGGGCGGTCGCTGATAGGGAGGGTGCAGCTCTTCGCTAACCATAACCACTTTGTGAGGGTATTTTTTTTGCAGCAAGGCGGTCAAAAGTGTTCCTGCTGCGTGTCCACCACCAATAATGACGGTGACCTCTTTATTTTTGTTAATCATAACCTGTCTCTTTCTATGCGTACTGAAACCGAGTTACCCACAAAAAATTCATGAATAACTATAACTTGCAACATCATCCGAGCTAAACACATGATGCCTAAACTCCAGCCACCGCGGCGTCCTCAAGTATCATATCTGCCCCTTTCTCTCCAATCATGGTCGCCGGCTGATTGGTATTCCCGCCAACCAGGGTTGGCATGATAGACGCATCAACTACCCGCAACGACTGCAAGCCACGCACACGGAGACGAGGGTCGACCACTGCCATATGATCAATCCCCATCTTACAAGTGCCGACCGGGTGGTATGCGGACTCACCATTACGGCGCACCCACTCGGTGAGACTCGCGTCATCCTGTATTTCCAGCCCTGGTGAAATTTCTACATCCTGATGAAGATAAAGTGCACGCTGGGACAAAATATTACGAACAAGCCGAACACCACGAATGAGTTGTTCGACATCGGCAGGGTCAGCCATGTAATTGGGGTCAATCAATGGTGCAGCGAGCGGATCAGCACTGTGTAAACCAATGCGGCCCCGGGACAAGGGCCTGAGCCCATAGATCATTACAATGTAGCCATAGCCACTCATTGCAATTTTCATGTCACGGCCGTGATCAGCGTACAGCATTGGCCCAAAGTGCAATTGCAGATCAGGTATCGGTTGCTCTTCTTGGGAGCAGATGAATCCGCCTGCCTCAGCGCCATTGCTAGACAGCACACCTCGACGACCGCTCAGGTATTGCATTAAGGCCCGCCCCCCCTTCAACCAATAGCTCGGATGCATCGATATTCCCAGTCGGCTTCGCGATCTGACCCGTACAAAAACGTCAACATGGTCTTGAAGATTACGCCCCACCCCCTCCAGCGAATGACGCAGCTCAATGCCATGTCGAGCAAGCTCCTCGCGGGGGCCGACACCTGACAGCATAAGAAGTTGTGGCGAGTTGAATGCACCGCCGCATAGGATAACCTCCCGCTTGGCATGAGCTCTAACCAAACTTTTTGCGTGGCGATACTCGACACCAATAGCGCGAGCCCCATCAAACAGCACGCGGGTAACATGTGCATCGCTGCGAATGGTCAAGTTAGATCGACCCTCAGCAGGCTCAAGATAAGCACGCGCATTACTGCAACGGGAACCATCCTTCTGATAGGCGTAGTAATAGCCGACGCCTTCCTGATCAGGGCCGTTGAAATCCCGATTGCGTCGATACCCCGCCTGTACTGCAGCCTCGACAAACGCCCTACTCAACGGGTTTGTATAACGCCGCTCCGCCACATTGAGAGGCCCATCCTGACCATGGAAGCCTGCGGTACCCGGCACCACCTCAGGCTCGTAATGTTCTGACTTACGAAAATACGGCAACGGTTGGTCATACGCCG
>OBIY01000469.1_pt1 | contig 15714 bp, 13 predicted proteins | sample 1519841 | NCBI WGS metagenome assembly OBIY01 (sample SAMN03019774, study PRJEB22545) | beach sand metagenome | biome: beach; feature: sea beach; material: beach sand | place: USA: Municipal Pensacola Beach, FL | collected 2010-07-30 | depth 30-40 cm m
ATCACATCCTATAGCATATACGGAGATAACAGCAAACGAAGTTTGCTGATTCGAAGTGACGTCTTGCCAAATATTTTGTTAAACTTTTTTAAAAGTTTAGGTGGTGTAACGCAAGATGGCGGTACCGTCAGCTACCAACAAGATATTAATAGCAGAGGCATACACGCGGAGACGACCAGTGTTGACAGAGCTGATAGAAGGAGCAGTGTATTGCACATAGAATTCACGGGCACGAGAAACATTGATGTGACCACTAGGTTGATAACTGCGAGGATACAAACAGAAGGTGATCAAATGCAAACCTTCATCACAAGGAGTGTTAAGGTTGTATTCACCATAGGTCAAAGGCAAGTAGTCGCTGTAGAATCCAGCGGGGTAGTCATTGTACAAGGGAATAGCATGAGCACTAATGGTGATTCGGTCGATCAAGCGAGTGGTTTGCTTGGAGGTTACAGCAGCAGTGGTGGTGCTAGTGTGAGGCACATCATCAACTTGAGTAAACAAATGCCAGAGATCGGGACTGTTTTCATTTTCAGTCAATTGAATACCAACGTACATGTACTCAATGGGCCATTTAAGACGAGTCAATTGAATTTCGGCAGTGTTGCGGTTTACTACTTCATCTTGATAACGGTGAACACGAATCAAGTTAAATCCAACACGACGAATGTAGACATCATGAACTTCACGAGTTACAAAGATGTTATTTACGTAGAGTTCTAAGACATCAACATTAGGGGTGCTCAAGCTAGAGTTGGTATCAGCACCACGATTGACAATGCTCAACAATTGGGCAGAAGTGGCCAATTTCAAGGTAATGTAACGTTGCCCTTGAGGAATAGCCACAGAGGGAATGGATTGACGAGGATCACGAAACCACATCAAGATGGGCATAAACACTTCCAAGATTTGGGGTTCATCAGGGAAGTAGGCACGAGGAGTTTGAAGACCAGCGCAGATTTGAGTCTTTTCGATAAAGCTTTCACCGGCACCAAAATCAATAGTGGCATCTTGATCATAGACGGCATCACGAGGCAATTCTTGGCCAACAGCACGGTAGTAACCACACACTTTATTGCAGCCCACTTCGAATTGACGGTGATTCACATAGGCGAAGGAATCATAATCATCAAGAGGATTACCATTGACATCAAACGAAACCTTTTGCAAGAGACGTTCACCAGGGAAGTCATGGTAACGGTAATAATCGGTATCACCAGGAGCGCCAGGAGGATCTTGGGTGAGAACAGGGGCGGACAATTTAATGTGCACCACCATATCGTTAATGAATTCTCCAAATTGAGGAATGTTGAATTGAACTTCTCCGCCCAATTGAGGAGTACCAGAGTTAGATTTTACTTTCTGGTATTCAAGAGCCATAGCAGCGAAGGGTTTAAAGTGAGCATTTACAAACAACACATGTGACTCTTCGATATCAACCAAGGTAGGAGTGGGATCTTCCACACTTACATCAGCAGAGTTTTCGTCATAGATCATAGCAAGACGTTGACGAAGCAAGTTGTCAGCAACCAACATGCTATCCAACTTACCATCGTTGGTAATCATCTGAAAGTAACCACCAGTGGATCCCATGATGACTTATTATTTTTTATATCACTGTAACTAATTTTATAATATTGAGTTGTACATTGGGTATATCTCTAGAAGAATGTTTGATCACGAAAAAAAATAAAAAACCATTTTCTCGATTTTTTCTACGTTTAACTTTATTCCCGTAATATACATTGTGATATTATTCAATGCTTTTAACTACGAGTGTCCCCCTCCAGAACTAAACTAATATAATCTACATGATTATATTAGCACATAAAAAATATTTTTGATATTTAAATACCAAATTCAGAAGTATCAATATTATTCATCATATTAAAAATTCTCATGGTCAACATTACCCTAAAAAGCAACTCATCAAGCCTATCCATAAAGATCATATATGCTTCATTAACTTCAACTTCTTGTTCATGATGATCAACTTCATCATGATCCTTGGTTAACATAATAGGAATAGAATGGGCAGCGGTCATTTTTATAGTATCATACATGAACACTTTGTGTCATCGATTGTATGATACCCCCCTTCTTCATTATTTGCCAGCAGCCTACTTGCCTCTGATGCTTTACTGCATTCATTTGATGTGTGACATTCATTTGATGTTTTATCATTTGCGTTATCTTGATGCACTTCAAGACCCACTTCTCTTGGTGTATATTTTTTATCGTCGCTCATTATGTCAATCATATAATTAGTCTCTTGTCAGTTGATTGATAATATAAATCTTTATCATAAGGCTTTTCGCTTGTAATTACTTTTTCCCAAGTTACGTCTTTTTTGCGAACATTTGCGTCACTAGGTAAATAAATATTTGATAGAATTTCTAACATCATATCTCTATCAGATACAAATAATTCAACCAACTTCCACGCTATATAAGGGTATGGAATGTTTTTATCAGGTGAAAGTTCCGTCCATTTCTTAAGAATACGAGGAACTCTACGCATGATTGCTCTATGTTCACTTTTAGGTAAAGTCGGAGGCTGAGTTCGATTAACTTTGTATTTTACATAAGCGGCATAATCATTATATTTTTTGGATAATCCAACTTGAGTTAAGTAGTGTCTTACTTTCCCAACATTACTTAGCCTAAAAATATCATTTTCATAAATATGACTAGTTATTTTTTCTAAATCAGCTTGTAGTGTGTCATGGGGGGTTGGACCTTCACCCAATGCTCTCTTAAAATGATCATCAAAATATTCTTCATTATTATGGCCTCCTGAGTGAACTGAGTTATACAAAGTATTCACGGTAAGGTGCTTTTTCATAATTCCGCAGTTTGGGCATGCCGTGTGTGATCCTTTCAATATATCACTGAATTCTATCCCGCAGTCACAGATTTCCTTTTGCTTTTCAATAAAGTGATTGATACTGCGACTATTATATTCCCGAATAATTCTACCAATAGTTCTATTATCTTTCACTTTCAATCGCATAGATTGATAAAGAGACTGCAAATTACCTTCTATATTGAGTGTTCCAATAATTTCATAATAACTTTCATCTTTCTTCTCGTAATAATCAACCAAAGCTGTTGATGTTTCTAAAATATATTTTGTTTGGAGTGATTCCACTTCACGTAGGAGCACATCATCGCGCAACTCAGTACAACATTCAATGAGAATGCTGAAACGCTTCCCAAAAATATTGTGAATACTTTCTATTGTATCGGTCATTATGCTATCTAATATATATCAGATCTACAGCACATAATATACTGTTAGTATTGCTATATTTTTATTTAATTTTTGTTTTTAACTTTCTATACCCATACACATAAAAATGATTTATATTGTTGTGATTATTATTTTATTGATTTTGCTTATTGCGCAAAAAAGAGCATGCGAATGTAAATACATCGCAGTACCCATACCAAAGCATTTGTATAATTATAACAAAGAAGGCTTGATGACTAAAATGCCAACATACTTAAAAACACCCATTGCACCATGATCAAAATCTCATAGTTGAATTACATTTCTTACATACAAGCAATGTAGTTGATGCTTCGTCCAATGATCTTGCATAATATTCTTCTTTTTTCATTTCATTATGCCCACATGTATTACATTTGTATAAGTTTGTTACACCAACTTTGATGTCAGTTTTAAATCTTACATTAAGAGTTTCTCTGATCTTTCTAACTTTCTCTGTGTTTGTCAGCTTAAATGTTGATAAAGCCCCTCTTCTGGCTAAATTAGTATAATTCAAATGAATAATGTCTTTATATATTTGGTCAGGTTCATAGCTTTCAGAATTTTTATCTAGCTTCCTAGCGATCTTAAGGAATGTAAGATTGTAAATATGTATATTCTCTCTTTTGTCCCAATCCATAGAAAAACCTCTTTGTTCGATAATTTTTTTACATTGTTTGTAGCACCCTCCTTCTATGAACTTACATATTTTATATTTTGTATGTGTTGGCATGATAGCATAATTTGGAAAAGCCTCGTTCAACATATCATTAAGAGACAATCGAGCATTAAATCTAGCAGCATCACCAAACATGATTATATCAGTTTGTAAAGCACATGATTTATCAATGCAAACGAAATAATACCAAAACATGTTATTGTCGTAGATTGACACCATGTTTGCAATATTGCAAACGTCAAATTCAGTAATAGCTTCTTTAATGTCAAATGTTACATCTGATGATATAATGGGCTCATTGACAACATTGGGTTTATTATCATTAAAGTAACATAAATTGTTTAAAATTTTAAAGCTAATGATTTCTGCAATTGTCTTATTGTCACCACATTTCATATCAAAATGTTCAGCATTATTCTTAACCCTTTTTATAAAGGATTGCATTGCTCCTGTGAATCTCTTTTTTGTATCATCTTGAATAAACGATCTAAGTATATTAAACAATGACATATTTATAATAATATTATAGAGTCAATACCAACTTATTGATACGATACTTAATTCAAAAATAATGGATTCTTTAACTCCCAAACTATTTATACCAACAACTGACTTCCAAAGTGAACTCAATGATGAGATCAAAGATATTACAAATACAACGAATAACCCTGAACTTGATCCTGTTCTAAAGGATTATCAAAATGTTGTATTACATTACATAAAAAGACCAGTTAGAGGTGTTCTGATTTATCATCAAATGGGTATGGGTAAAACCATCACCGCTTCAGCAATTGCTAGATTCCTGCAATCAAAAGGGTATAAAGTTGTGTTCCTTAGTGCTAAAGCTTTGCATTCTAATTTTGAGAAAGGAATGAAAAAATATGACAAGTTGCTTGATGAAAAAACCAAAACATCTAGCACACAACGTGACGATAATGTATCGTACATTACAGCTAACTCATCAAACATTTTCTCAAAAATTAAAAATGTTCTAGACAACTCTGTTCTTATAGTTGATGAAGCACATAACATGTTCAATACAATTGTAAATGGGTCAGAACTTATGCATAGTGTGTATGATTTGATAATGAATACAAAGCGTATTAAGATCTTATTTATGTCAGGTTCTTTACCAATCAATGATCCGTTCGAATTAGTCCCATGCTTTAACATGTTGGCCGGCCCTCTTCCCCGAAATAATACACTTTTCCCAGAGATTAGAGAGCACTTTGTTCGAGAGTTTGTATCAGAAAGTGGGTTGTTATGGCATAAAGAAAAGTTCCAAGACAGGATCACAGGTTATATATCATATGCTGGTGAAACTTATGATCCTGGCAAGCAACGTCCGGGATTTCCTAAAGAACTTCCAGAAAAGATTATAAAACTTAAGATGAGTGAATATCAATCAAAGAAGTATCACACAGCCAAGGTTGCCGAAGATAAAGAGATGTTAGATGCGGCTCAAAAAAAGAGCAAACACAAAATTGACACATCCCGCTTTACAAAACCAGGATCATCTGGCTATAGCAGTTATAGGATTAAAACTAGACAGGTTTGTAACTTTGTGTTTCCATTTGATATCCCCAAAATAAAAACATTTGAAGATACGGTTGGTAAGCTGACGGATGAACATTTTAAAAATATGGATAAATATGGACCGAAGTTTGATGCTATTTACAAAAATATAAAATCACATCCTAAAGAGCTTCATCTGTTCTATAGTTTCTTTGTGGATGGCCCTGGTGTGAGTATTATGGAAAGATATTTAAAGTTTAATGGATATGAAAAATGGACATCTAAAAAACATAATATTCCTAAGCCATTAACCAACAAAGACAGCGGCACAACCGAACGTAAACTTCGCTATGCTAGTATTAACGGGTCAGTGCCAATTCCCGAGAGAGATGCCATTATTGAGGCCTGGAATAGAAAATCAAACATAAATGGGAATGATATTCATGTACTTCTGATTTCTAGTACTGGTATCGAAGGTTTGGATTTACATAACATTAGACATATCTATCAATTGGAACCTGCTTGGAACTTTAGAGTGACCAGACAGTTGAAAGCTCGCGGTATTAGATTAAATGCGCATCTTGAGCTTCCTGCATCTCAACGTAATGTACAGTTTTATATGTATCTCATGGAATTTCCAGGCAAATCAACTGATGAACACATGTATGAACTTAGTTTGAAGAAAGAACGCACAAACGCATCATTTCAGAATGCAATGATAGAGAGTGCTATAGAGTGCGCTAAGTTTAATAAGAATCCATCTATTAAGTGTAGATCATGTTATCCGACTAGCGAACCTTTATATTATCCTGAGTTTTACACTGACATACATATCCCAACTAAATGTAAAAAGCCAAAAGAAATAGAAGCCGAAGAAGTTATCATCGATGGAAAAAAATACTACAAGTATAATAATAAATTTTACGTTTACGACGAAAACTATCAAGCATATGTTCCAGCCTCTTTAGAAAAAGAGAACTCTTTAGAAAAGAGTGGCAAATAATTCTTTGGAAAAGAGAACTCTTTAGAAAAGTGATAATTCTTTACGTAGATAAAATAACATTGAGGCAAAGATGCCCGACCCAATGACTATGATGCTTGCTCAGCAAGCTGCCCAAGAAGGGAAGCAAAGAGCTGACGCAGCACAAAGAACAGCATTTAATGCTATGAACAGAGCTAAATACCTTGATAGCGGCGATTTTATGAATATAGGGTATATCATTGGATTTGTAATATTATTGATGTTAGCTGTTTATGGATTTTGGTATATGAATCAAGATGGAAGAAGAAGTCGCTTTAGCGTGCCTCCAAGCACATCAAGAGGTTATGTAATGCATAGACTTGGAGTTACACCTTGGAGAAACTTAGGGTATATACCTAATGGGGGTAGGTTCATTACAAAAACAAATCGAGTATATTACGGAAACCCACATACACTTTCGGGTGGCGTGATCCCATCAGTGATACCATAATTATAATAATTTTAATTGGTTGAGTTTTATTTTTTTAGTAATTTAAGTGTACCATACAATATAATATGCAATGATCAAGATGAGTAACAAAAAATTTGACGTGTTGGCTCTAATCAAGGAGATCCAAGAATCTCCTGATGAAAAATCAAGAAATAAAATTATTGATAACTTAAATGAAGAGGAAGTAACTTCAATTAGAAAGCACTATGCTCAGCGAACTTATGGAGTAGTCCCAACAAAAGCTGATGAAAAGGCTCCGACTAAGCACTTCACTGCTTTAGCCATTACTAACTTATATGAAAAATTTCAGACTCAGTTGTTGGCAACAGGCTTAGTTTCATTTCTATATCGAATGACTGAAGAATATCGACCAGAAATGAACCCAAGTGATACTACTCAAGAGTTTATTGATGAGTTTGAGAAGTTAGTTTTACAAAAAAATAAACTCATTTCTGTTATTCAAGAGCAAAAACAAAACATTGATTTATTTAAAAAGGATTTGTCAGAGAAAAACAATGAGAATGATAAATTGACTAAACTTATTAAGGAAGGTAAAAAACAATTTTTACCACGGGCTAAAGAACTTACAAAGGAACGGCAAGCTCTTCAAGATAAGCTGTCAACAGCTATTGATAAACTAAATACCTCAAACTTAGCATTTGCAGGCATTTCTAAGAAAATGACGACATCTTTCAATAATGAGTCAAAGAAAAGTATTCATAATTTTGTTGATTATTACTTTCAATATGATCCTGCCATCCATACTAGAAGTGGCACTGATAATAGATTTGAACCATCTAAACCTGTTCCCAATGTACCCCCTCATATTCTTCGTAAACCTGTTATGCCTTTGTATGGTAAAAAGATGACTATTCCTGACCCCCCAAAAGAGTTATTCCATACATTCAATACTTATATCACAACAAACTTTGACTCTCTTTATGCAACAACATACAAGTTGTATCATGAAACTCCAGCCATTGAGTTTATGGGAACCATAGTGAAAACTGGAATGACTCAACAAGAAATGGAAACATTCAAAAAAGTAGAAGCCGATACTTTGCCATATCAAGTTAGATATGTTGAAGAGGGTCGACCGTTTGTCCTTGAGAAGTTCTCTAAGAATCGTGATAAACTTGAATATTACAATGAAAACATGGATCTGCTTCGTGCTATCTATGATAAAATTGAGCAAGATGAGAAAATGGGAGAAGAACTTCTCAAAAATCGCGTCGAAAGAGAAAAGAAGAAGAATATTGAAGAAGCTGGTGAGCATGCCGAAACATTTAAGAAGCACATCACCAATAATCCTTCGGGAGTATCCCAATATGTTACTCAAGGTGGCAAAATCCTTAAAGAAAAGGAAGTGCAACATTTGCCCATTCATGTAGCATCCAAAGATGAGATCACCACCAAGACCGTTCAACTTGAAGCATCCGAACCAGAAAAAGCAGATGTTCTTGGATTTAAGTCTACTGGAGGAGGAGGTATCTCACAAGTTGTTGACAGATCTAAAGAAGGTCCTGTCGGGGCTCCTATGGCAGTATCTCTTGTTTCAGCAAAATCAAAACACAAATGATTTGGTGATTGCTTTAACTTCATGAGATTGTGAGATTGAGACATAACTTTATTCATATATTTTTTGATTTCAATATAACTAATGAATGTTTATAATATTGAAATCAAAAAATATATTCTACAATGAGTGCTGGAGGAAAAGCATCTTTTAATTATGTCCGGTGTAAATATGCCGAGACGGCGATTGTTCAACTTGACATTCCAATCGCTAATTTAAACAACACTATATCACTTAACGCTTTGGGTGCTCTCAAATGTAACAGCAAAACCTTAGATGACTATGGGGATGTTTATATGACTTCCTTTGTATTTGGATTGTATAAGCAACTATCCGATAAGTTGGCCGAACCCACAACAAGAGTGTTAAATGTTGATATCAATGTAGCAAAAAACACTCTTATTATCTGTGCTTATGTTACATCCAAAGTATCTCTCATTAAAAGAGTGATTAGAATCATGACAAAGTTAAACTTAAAATCTAAGGCTTTCTTTGCTGCCAATGTTTCATTCCTCGGAGGAAAACGTAATAATAAGAAGTTTGATCAGTGTTATAATCTTATGGTTGGATCCTGGAAGCCCGAGATTTCGGTATATAGTCGATACAACGCAAAACCTCCTGTTGTAAGTGCTATGAAAGAACTTGCTGGAAAATTAATTAAACCAGCTAAAATTACAGGAGCTGATACGTCAGCTCTTGGAAAACATGATAATATTCACGAATCTCTTAAGAAACACACGGGATCACCCAATGACCCATATGCTGTGATTCAGTTGTTGTATTTGAACTCTCACAGACTTAATGGTATAATTTTAGATAAGCTCTACATCAACTCACAAAAGGATTTAGATAAAAAGTTATCTGGGAATAAGGAGCTTGTTAGATTCTCAAATAAATACAAAAGAGTTATGGATGAACTTGATCTATATTTGCAATACAAATCATTAGCATTTTTACCTTACAACGATGTGAAACGCATCAAAGCTAAATCTGCGAAAGCGATGGAAGATGCTATTAAGAAATTTTTCTAAATATATTCTGAAACACCATGAGTAATTTTAGAACAACGACCATATTATGATATGATATGACATTAACGTATATATTTTTTATCATGGATGACGAGAAACTTATAAAAGCTGGCACTGCTGCCACAGCAATGGCCGATAGAGTGCTTAAACAATACATTAAGATAATCATTCCAGGAACAGAGTTTGATCATATGTTTGACACAATTGGGGGGTTTAAATTGGAAGGGGTATTCCATCATCCAAAAATGTTGCAACTAGAAATTGTAGATAAAGATTATATGTTAGATTTTTACGATGACCAATCTGACGAAATCAAAAAACAATACTCTAATATGATGGTTCAATTATACAACAGTCTTATGCTGATGGGTTGTGTTCTTTCAGAATCTCCTAAAACAAAAAATTTAATGGAACAGTTAGGCATGATTATGGGTGATCCTCAATCATCGACTTATTATTTTAAAAATTATCCTGATAGTGCAAAACGTATTGGTTATGTACTAAAGGATTTTTAATGCCACATTAATCGGTCTTAAAATCATAGATGTAAGGTGATAGTTCAATTTGCATTTCCCATTCATGTCCATTCATATCAACAGTCTTGCCAGTAGGACTCACAATAGCAAATTGCAAGTCCATAAGCGCTGGTTGAATAGATTTACTAATGGTTTCACTGAATGCGGAATTTTCAATGTTAAAGATACCATCATCACCCTTAGGTTCATAATAAATTACATCACCAAAGTTGCCTAATATGGCAAACTCTAATAAAACATTTGATGATGTGACTGTTCCATCAGCAGTAATAACACCATGATCAACGCCAGAGATAAGACTAGATGTAATATGCATATACTTATCAATGGACAAGTTAACGACACCCGGTGATGTATATGAATTAGATGCGGCATAGACAGCAGTTCCAAACCCAAGAGCAGGTCCAATACTGTTAGCTACCGAAAAATCTAATGTAAACGGAGCTGCATCTTCAATTGTATATTTTTTGGTTACTGAGTCAAATGTGACAGACGCTCCCGGCAAAACGGTTTGAATCTGTGTTTCTAATTCAGTTCTCAATGTTTGAGCTGTATAATTTACAGATGGGATAGTTATAGTGCTACCGTTTACATCAAATTCATTGTTTTCGACCGTGATTGCATACCATACATGGGGAATAGAAATACTAACTATCTTAGCAGTTTTGGGTGTAAATGTTATTTGCTGTGATGATATTTGAACCGTAAAGTCCTGCGAAGTTGTAATGCCAAAGTCAATTCTATTGGCACTGTTAATATAGATCGTTTTTGGTTTCTTGTGGATAGACATTTTTACATTACTTATATAATTATTGATATGTGATCATATGATAATGTCTAATTTATTTTTAGTTTTCCTAATTATTTCTATCATTATACTGATATTGTATCTTTATACAAGTAAGAAAGATTCATTTATAGATTTCACAAATATACCAACCATTGAGTTTAGTCCAAATGTTCAACGATTCAGACGGATTCCTCGGCGTTAGTTTTCAAGCTTGGCTTGTTGTTATTGTAATTATCCTTTTGGTGTGGCTCTGGCACCGAGACTGGAAGATGGGTGAATATGATATGAGCTCATGGTGGAGTGATGAAGGTATGGCCGCCCAACCTGCATACTCCCAATTCTTGGCCTCTAGCCGTTTGGTTCAGAAGCCATCCAATCGATACTACCTCGGTGGTAACTAAAAATACGTTCATTATAGTAACTGATACAGAGTATTCATGATAGTTCTTAGGAACTCTCAGTTCATGATTATGTTCGTAAAAAAATAAAGTTATACATTTAAAAATATTTTTTTTGCCCAGGGGGCAAGCCCCCTGTAAACCCCCTGGGGGCTCTGCCCCCATAACCCCCATACCAATTCACATGGAGATTAAGAGACTACGAAGTTTATCCTACGGGGGTTATGGGGGCAGAGCCCCCAAGGGATTTAAATTGTTTCGTTGAACGAAAACGGAGCTTTTCGAATACCTTGTTCATATGAACTTTGGAACTTTATCTTAGATTTTGTAGAATCAGGTTTATCATTATAATGATATTCATACATAGTCCCATGCTCAAATCCATCTTTAAATGTAGTGATGCTCCGGATACTACCATTTGAATACCATTCTTCCAGTTTACCATCAAGAGCACCCATTTTATATGTTCCTTTGGTTCGAAGTTTATTGTTTACGTGAAGCACTTTAAATAACCCATGTCGAGCATATTGATCAATTTCTCTACATTGTGCGTTGGGATCATCCTGCTTATATAATTTGTATCCAGTATTAGAGATACACTTACCATGCATATATTCACGCTCTCTGAATGAATTATCTTCAGACTTAAAGATTCTAATAAAACGTAACAATCCATCTTCATACTGATAATGTCTACCGCAAGGAATACCATTCTTATAGAATCCTTCGCTAATACGTGACCCCCCTCTATCATAATGAATTCTATAACCATGGATTTTCCCTTTTAGAAAGACAGTTGCTCGTAACACATTGGCTATCATACCATCTTGATGAAACTCAATCCATTCACCCATCTTAAGTTCATTATCATAAGCACCCCTAACTCTAGGTTGAACCTGGACATCAACATGATTTTTTATGCTTGTATCAACTAGATCTACAAAGTATTTACGTAAGTTAATCAACTTATTGTAAGTTTTGTACCAATTAATGTAGCGAGAATTGTATTTATTTGCGAAAAACTCATAATATGGTCCGTGAATTCGAAGATTTTTATCAAGTGTATAAATGTGAGTAAGAATGTTATACATCCACATAACATATAAACTTGATACTTCTTCATCATATACGGCATTAACTAAATTACCTGCTTTTTTATAGCAATAGATTTTCATCCCTTTTGGTGCATCATTCACAATAATGGTATAATCATGAGGATTCCATTCGAACTCTTCATCATCTTCATTATTCTCACTGATCACAATCTTAAGAACTCTGCATAATTTAGGAAGGATTTTTTGAATTTTAGCGGTTTTCGTTCGCAACACTGCTGCGTCTTTTTTATCACCGCTATCATATAATTTATCCTTGTTATTAGAAAATCTAGTGGATGGTAGCATCCCCTTCTTTAATACCCAAAATTGGGCAAATGTCGAAGGAGTATTTGGTCGCACAGTTTTGTCAGCCATCGTAAAAATTACTTATAGTCAATAGTACATAACGCTCATACTTCTATGTAGTTAGATCTTAAATATAATTTTACAAAAGTAATGAAAAAATATTTAAGATAATATTTAGAATGATCTCAATCTTAACTGACATTGTTGGCGATTACTTTCACTGGACTAGTAAGTGAATTGGTAATTCCATCATCAAGTTTGTTGGATGTGATAATGTATTCTGAGATACCTGCTGCAAGCGGGAGCAAAATACTCTCTGTATGAGCAGAAATAATATGATTATGGGTGATTGAAATAAAGTCAGATCGTCCGGTAAGTACATTGATACCAGGGCCTGTGTTGTTTATAATGGTATTACCAGAAATTTTAACTCTTCCGGTAGGGTCAACAGATATGCCTCCCACGGTAAAATCTCTAAGTACATTATCTTTGATTAAGATATCGTCTTTACGAAGAGCTGCGTCAGGTGCTGCTATATCAATACCATAACTAGTTGGTTGACCAACTGATCCAATAATTTCATTACCAGTGATTTGAACAAGATTTCCATTCCTAATAATAACAGGAGTTACATCCAAATCTTCATTTTGATTTATTTCACTATCCTTTATAGTAATGTTATCAAATTCGTCACCAGCAGCACCATTAGTCTCTACTGATTCAAACGAACAACACTGGACAAGCAAACGTTCTACTCTATTCTGACACGTTAGGTTTTTAAATCTGGTATTTAAGACTGAAAGAACATATCCTCGCAATAATAAATTTGCTTCAAGCTCACAATTCAATATCAATGTGTTGTATGTATCATCTGAGTCTATTTCTAGAAAATTGGTAGTAGGCACATCTTCGGTTGAAACATACCAACAATCAATGAATGAAGTGTTTTCTACTTCTTCAAGGAAAAAGATAGATGATGTTGTATCAAGAGACTCAAAAGTTACATTAATAACTTGAAGATGTTCTCCACCGGAAAACGAGAAACCATTTCCAGCATGATCAATAAAGATAGTACCTTCACCATGACCATAAATAGATAACCCTGTAGGAGTTTTACTGATTTCAGAAGTAAGTCTAAATGTGCCCGGAGGAATAAACAAATATTTTCCATTATTTTGAGCATCATCAATAGCTGCAGACATTGCCAATGTGTCATCGGCAACTCCATCACCTACTGCACCATGATCGGCAATCGGATTTACAAAAATTGTTGATTGAGTAATGCTAGAAATTGGAGTAGATTGTACAAGACCAGTTGCTGAAATAGTAAGTACATCAGTCTCTACATGAGATGCAAAAGCGGCATTAAATTGCAGGCTGTTAACAGGAGCAGCAAGCTGGTTATCCGTCGTACCCGTTGTATTACCGAGAACAATGCGACCAGAAGCTGTAGCAGAGTCAACATCACCTTGCATGATAACATTATTTGCACCTGTTGTAAGAGTAGCAGCTGCACCATTACCGACAGCAATTGAGTCTCCCGTCATATTTGTACCAGCACCGTCACCATAAGTTGTAGGCACAGTGGTGACACCTTTTACTACGCCATAATCAGCAGATGATCCCACATGAGCACGTAAGTCAGAACCCGCGATGCTAAGCGCAGCGGGATCGGATGCTGCTTGCACTGCGCCAATTGCTAATGTCTGAGTGATATCGTCAATATCTGTTGCTTGAACAAGACCTGTTGCTGATATAGAAAGCACATTAGTTTCAGTGTGAGTTCCAAAACCAGCTGATAATTGTAAACTTGTGACAGGAGCAGCTAACTGATCATCAACTAAACCTGTAATATTACCAAGCACAATACGACCAGAAGCTGTGCCCGAATCAACATCCCCAGCCAAAATAACATTATCGTCTCCAGTTGTAAGTGTGGCAGCTGCTCCATTACCAATAGCAATGGAAGATCCAGTCATGTTTGCCCCTGCACCATCACCATATGCAGTGGGTACTGCAGTAACACCCTTAACAACACCATAATCGGCAGATGATCCGACATGTGCCCTAATATCTGTTCCAACAATGCTAAGTGCAGCGGGATCACTTACCGCTTGCACTGCACCAACAGCTAGTGTAGTTGTAATGTCAGCAATATCTGTTGCTTGAACAAGACCTGTTGCCGAGATAGTAAGAACATCCGTCTCAGTATGAGTTCCGAAGGCTGCGTCAAACTGAAGACTAGTAACAGGTGATGCAAGCTGATTATCCACAGCACCTGTAATGTTACCAAGAACAATTCGTCCTATCGCCGTAGCAGAATTAACATCACCAGCCAAAATAACATTATCTGTGCCAGTTGTGAGAGTTGAACCCGCACCATTACCAATAGCTATAGAATTGCTTGTTATATTTGCTCCAGCATTATCACCATATGTAGTGGGTGTTGCAGTAACGCCTTTAACAACACCGTAATTAGCGGATGATCCGACATGTGCTCTAATATCTGTTCCAACAATGCTAAGTGCATTTGGAGTTGATACGGCTTGAATTGGTCCCACACCGGTTACTCCACCTCCACCTCCAGCACCAGTAAGTTCAACAACTGCACCATTATTAGGAAATCTATAATAAAGTGCACCTTGAACAGGAGCTAGTGCGTCACCACCATCTGATGCGAAAAGCGCGCCATAGTGATCTGCGTCATTGGTACTAGGCACATAACTTTCAACTTGATAAGTCCACGCCTTTACTTCAGCCTGAGATTTAGACTCTCTATATCCTCTTTCGTCAAAGTATTGGATGGGCCAGTATTGTGACGCGTATGTCCCAGCCATTTTGATTAATTGTGATATATTAAATTAGTGTAAATGTATATAAATACTTAAATACTCATCACTAATAAATTAAAGACAAAATGTAAGATGACTAACTCTCTTACAAAAAAGTACCTCCAAGATAGCCCTAGGGCTTATCAAAGGTTTAAATGTAAAAAGGTTATCTCAAATGGAGAATTAAGCCAAGTTTTGGAAACAATGGACATTTTT
>OBIY01000471.1_pt1 | contig 15671 bp, 10 predicted proteins | sample 1519841 | NCBI WGS metagenome assembly OBIY01 (sample SAMN03019774, study PRJEB22545) | beach sand metagenome | biome: beach; feature: sea beach; material: beach sand | place: USA: Municipal Pensacola Beach, FL | collected 2010-07-30 | depth 30-40 cm m
AGCTGCTTGACAAGGGACTACGCGGTGTCATCAAGCAGAACAAGCAACTGCCCGGCGCTTACCGCATCTCCCTCCTGCACGAGGATGTCACGCACGATGCCGCCTTCCAGATGCTGCACCGTCTTGCGGTTACTTTCGACATTGACGATGCCGGGGGCGATCGCGGCACCGCCAAGCGGCGCGGTCGCGGCCCAACCGGCAAGCCCCCCGAAAAAAGCCAGCACTGTGAAAAACCCGAACAAGGCCGCGCCCCGCACGCCGATCGGTGGCAAGCGCTTTGTCCCGCGCAGCAACGCATATCTGGCTGTCTCGGGCATTGCGATCCCTCCTTAATCCCGCAGCGCGCCAGCGGGGGGCACGGCGGCAGCACTCGATTGTCCTGCCTGGCCACGCGGACGGACAAAGGCGGCCATGACCTCATCACGCGGCCCGAACCGTTCCACAATGCCATTGCGCAGGACAAGAACCCGATCCGCGAGCCGCAGAATGCTGGGCCGGTGCGTAATGATGACAATGCTCACCCCGCGATCCTTGAGTTGCGCAACCGCATTCATGAAAGCAGCCTCGCCATCGGTATCGAGATTGGCACTCGGTTCATCAAGCACGACCAATCTGGGGTCGCCAAACAATGCGCGCGCCAAAGCGATACGCTGACGCTGCCCGCCGGACAGCACAGCACCCGCCGGCCCGACTTCGGTTTCATAACCTTGCGGCAAAGACAGGATCAGTTCATGCACCATCGCGCGGCGCGCGGCCGCGATCACCGCATCGGCATCCGCGTCCTGCATGCGGGCAATATTCTCGCGGACCGTACCGCTGAACAACTCCACATCCTGCGGTAAATAGCCAAGATAGGGCCCCAGATGATCCCCGTCCCAATCGGCGACATCCGCGCCATCAAGCCGCACATGCCCGACTGTCGGCTTAAGATTGCCAACGATCAGTCGCGCCAGGGTGGTCTTGCCCGCAGCGGTCGGCCCGATAACACCAAGAAACTGCCCGGGCGCGAGGCTGAAATCAACATTGCGCAGCAGCGGCTCTGTCGCCCCCGGCCAGCCGAACATCAGCTTTTCGACCTTCAACACGCCGCGGGGGGCAGGCAACGGCATGGCCTCTTCTTTGGATTGCGCAAGCCGCGTCCGGGCTGATACCCGCCGCCAGGCCTGCCATGCGGCGACCGCATTCTTCCATGAACTGATCGTCATATCGATCGGTGCCAGCGCCCGACCGACAAGGATGGAAGCCGCGATCATGGCACCGGGGGTGATCTCATTCATCAGCACAAGTTTCGCCCCGGCACCGAGCACCGCCACCTGCAACATGAAACGCAGGAATTTAGCCAGCGCGGATATCCGCCCGCTGCGCAGACTTGCCACTTCCTGAAGCGCGATCAGGGTATTATTGCGCCGCTCCCACCGCCCCAATATGGCCGGCAGCATTCCCATTGCCTGAACTGCATCGGCATTGCGCGCCGCGGCAGCGGCATCTTCGGTTGCCCGCACATGCATATCGGCCGATCGCCGCAACGGGACACGGGTCACCACCTCATTGGCAATAGCGAAAATCACCAATGTCAACGCACCTGCGACCGCGATCCAGCCAAGCACAGGGTGCAATAGAAAGACGACCGCGATGAAGATTGGCATCCAGGGTACATCGAGAAACGCAAAAAGCGCATGGCTGGACAGGAAAACACGGCATGCTGACAGGTCACGCAGCCCCTGCACAGACGGCTCGGATGATTGGCGCAGCGCCGAAAGGATGGCATCACCCAGCACCACGCCGCTTAATTGCCGGTCGATCCAACTGCCAAGGCGGATCATGATCTGGCTGCGCACCGCTTCAAGCAAACCCAGCGTGAGCAGCGCAATCGCCGCTGCGAGTGTCAGATAAAGCAGGGTTTCGGAGCTTCTGCTCGTCAGCACCCGATCATAGACCTGCAGCATATAAAGCGGTGCCGTCAGCATAAGGATGTTAATCCCCAGGCTGAACAAGGCGACAAGCCAGACAACACGCCTGGCCGCCGATAGAATTGCAGCGAAATCGATTTGTCGCATCCCCGACCGCCTAACCCGCGTCAGCTGCGGGCGCAATACTCAACACGCGGCGTATCTCGTCCGTCTTGAGGCCAAGCGCGGAAGGCCGCCGCGCACCGGGCAAGGCTACGACATCATATAATTCCTGAACAACGCCGCTGATCCGCAGCCAATGCACAAGATCCCCCGTACGCGTATCGATCACCACCAATCCACAGCGTGGTTCAGCGTCCGACCGCGCCAGATTATCGTCAAGTGCCAGGCCCGAAAATGTCTTGTGCCGTGGCAGGGAAAGACCCGCAACCGCATAATCGCCGACAAAACTCAACCCACGCAGATAGCCCGGGCAGAAAGTCACCGGGTTAAAGACACCGGCAACCGGGTCAATGGTCCCAAGATAGCCCGTCCCCGAATTGCACACCCATAACTTGCCATTATGCATACGCGGCGAGTGCGGCATTGACAGACCGTCGACCAGAATTTCATTCCGATCGACATCGATGACCACGCCGCCATCGGCCCGCCGGTCGCGCCAGCCATCTGCAACATCGGAACGGCTGATGGCAGTGGCATATTTGGGACGACCATCCTGCATCGCAAGCCCGTTCAGATGGCACCGGTCCTCAGCGGCCAATTTGGAAATGAATGGCGGCTGCCACAAAGGGCGAAAACTGTAATCTTCATCCACCGTTGCCAGGCAGCAAAACAACGTATTCGCAAATACCACCCGGCCGTCGCCATCCACTGCGATATCGTGAATATCGATATCGCCCGTCGTCCAGGCAATACGAGGGACGTATAGGCGGTCAAAGCCGCCGGCAAGCTGGCCGGGCTCCAGCGTATTGCGGAACTTCCATAGCTGATACAGGGTCCCCATCCACAATGTATCACCCGCTGCATGCAGGCCCATGCACCGGTTGAATGTCCGCTCAAAGATCGACAGCCGCCCATCCTGGCCTGTGCCGATGAAGATCAGCTTTCCTGCTTGATAGGTTGTAAAGGCAAGACTTGCATTCTGCTCGGCAAGCCAGGCGGGAAACTGACGTGAACTTGTCAGCTCGAACTTTGCGGGTGGCTGCGTCATAACGGCATCCGGACGGCGCACCGGGACTGAGACCGCCGATAAATCGCCAGCAAGCGCCCCTCTTCCATCCGCCGTCACATCCTTTCGATCGTCGTTTGCTGTCGACGTTGTCACCAAACGCCGATTTTTTCAACGCTCAAGGGAACGCCATCATGTGAAGATAAAGTCGTCACCATGCAAGTCGGCAAGCTGTACATCCAGAAGCGTTACGCTGTCATCGGCATCAAGCGCAATCAGTACATCATTGCCGATTTCGGTCGATGCACTTAACACGTCGGCCAAATTGGCAAAGGCGAAAGTCTGTATATCCAGCACATCATCGGTTCCGGCACCTGCGACAAAATCCAGCACAATATCGTCGCCATCACCATCGAAGAACACAAACCGGTCATCGCCGGCGCCACCACTCAGGATATCATCGCCCGGACCACCCGCAAGAACATCATCATTGGGTCCACCGGTGAGTGTTTCGACGAAATCGGGAAAGCCCCTGCCAAATACAACATAGCTTTCGCCGGCATCATACTGACCGCCTGGATCAGCCTGCGGCGCACCGATCAGAATATCGTCAAAACCATCGCCATTCACATCGCCCGCAGCGCTGACCGCGGTTCCAGACGCGTCATAGGCATCCACGCCATTCACGACAAATCCGCCATTTCCGTCGCCTAGCTCAATGTCTGATAGGGAGACAGTTGCACCAAAGCTGCCCAGTCGTCCGAAAACAACATAGCTTTCGCCCGCATAACCCCGTCCCCCCGGGCTTCCCCCGACGGCACCGATCAGCAGATCGTCAAAGCCATCGCCATTCACATCGCCAGCGGCGCTGACAGACATGCCTGACGTATCATCGGAATCGGCGCCGATCAGCATAAAGCCGTCGCTGCCATCACCATTCTGGATATCCGACAACTCGATAACCGGGGAGAAGCCTGAACTCCGGCCGAAAATCACAAAACTCTCACCGGCATAATCCAGACCACCCGGATTGCCACGGGGTGCGCCGATCAGCAGATCGTCAAACCCGTCGCCATTGACATCGCCCGCGCCACTGACGGAAAAACCGGCCCAATCAAAGGAATCAACACCATTGACTATGAAGCCGTCGCTGCCATCGCCTGCTTCAATATCTGACAATTCAATACTGCCCGGAAATCCGCCATTGCGGCCAAACACGACATAGCCTTGCCCCGCGCCCGGCTGTCCGTTCGGGCTGGCCTCCGATGCGCCGATCGCCAGATCGCCGATACCATCGCCATTTATATCGCCCGCGTCGCTGACCGCGATGCCCGACAGGTCATAACTATTGATACCATTGATGACGAAGCCGTCCGTACCAGCGCCATTCTCGATATCCGCCAATTCAACAGCAGCGCCAAATCCCGTATTCCTGCCGAATACGACATAGCTTTCGCCGGCATAGGCCCGCCCGTCTGGGGTAGCCAGGAAGGCCCCGACCAGAAGATCGTCGACCCCATCGCCATTCACATCGCCCGCATTGCTGACCGAAATACCCGAATAGTCATAGAAATCCGCACCATTGATCACGAACCCTTCGCTGCCATCACCACTTGCAATTGCTGACAGATCAATTGAGGGAGAAAAGCCATCGCCACGGCCGAACACAACATAGCTTTCACCAGCATAACCCACCCCATTTGGGCTGGCGAAAAAGGCACCAACAATGACATCGTCAAACCCGTCGCCATTGACATCGCCGGCACCGCTGACGGAGAAGCCTGAATAATCAGCAGGATCAATGCCGGAAATGGCAAAGCCCTGGCTGCCATCGCCGCTCTTGATATCGGACAGGGCAACTTCAGGGCCCGAAGCCGCCGGACCGCCAAATACAACATAGCTTTCGCCCGCATAACTCTGCCCGTTCGGACTGGCGAGATATGCGCCAATGATGACATCGTCGAACCCATCGCCATTGACATCACCGGCACCGCTTACCGATCTCCCGGAAAAATCACCTGCCGATATGCCACTGATCACAAAGCCCTGGCTGCCATCGCCATTCTGTATGTCCGACAATTCGACAACCGAGTCATTCACACCGGTAACGGTAATCGTGGCGGTTGCGATCTGACTTTGCGCCCCCTGGGAATCGGCGGCCTGATAATCAAAGCTCACATCGCGGGTTTCGCCTGCCGCCAGATCCTGAAAATCCGCACCGGGATCGAAACTGAAGGTGCCATCGCCATTATTGACGACCGCCCCTTCTGACGGCGTTGAAGCAATTGCATAGCTATAGCCGCCGGCACCACCCGAGGCGACAAATGCACCGGTGACCGTGGGACCGTCTTCGACCGCTGTAACATCGACCGGTCCAGCGACCGGGCCGTCATCGGTCCCCGTAACAGTGATGGTGACGGTTGCCGGCGCACTATCTGCGCCATGGGAATCGGTGGCCTGGTAATCAAAGCTCACATCGCGGGTTTCGCCTGCCGCCAGATCCTGAAAATCCGCACCGGGATCAAAACTGAAAGTGCCGTCACCATTATTGGTGACTATCCCTTCCGACGGGGCCGTCAGAATTGTATAGCTCAGGCTTGCCGTATCATCATCGGAATCCACATCCGCACCGGCAAAGGCCGCCGTGACCGCCGGGCCATCCTCAACCGCATCAGCCACAACTGCAGCAACTGTCGGCGCATCATTCGCACCGGTTACAGTGATTGTCACTGTCGCGCTGCTTGTGCCGCCACCCTGGCCATCGGAAATACTGTACTGGAACGCGTCAAGCCGGCTCTCGCCAACCGCAAGATCCTCATGCGCGCCATTCGGATCGTAAACAAAGGTACCGTCGCCATTGACGCTGAGTAACGCGCCGGAGGCCAAAGCGATCTGGCTACCCACCGCCGACGCCACCCCGTTGACCGCGGTAACCGCAAACGCATCGCCCTCAAAATCAATATCGTTATCCAGAATACTGCCCGGTGCCGATTGCAGAACACTGTCCTCATCGGTCGCAGCCATGTCGTCCACAGCAAAGGACGCATTATTCCGGCCATCCAGAAACAGGGTATAGCCGTCGTCGAACTCAACTGCTTCGACCGACTTCAGCGTATCGGTTTCGCCATTGCGGGTAAAATTCCAGCCCCTTCCCCAAAAGAAGGAGTTATAGCCATACTCATCAAGCGTGCCGGACAAGTGTGCCGTGTCAAAACCACGGCCACCGACATACAGATCCTCGCCTGCCCCGTCATGGAACCGGTCGTCGCCATGCCCGCCATGCAACGTATCATTGCCGGTGCCGCCGAACAGCAGATCATCCCCGTGCCCCCCGAAGATCAGGTCATTACCGCTACCGCCATACAGTGCATCATTGCCGTGATTTCCGAAAAGCACGTCATGGCCGCTTCCCCCCAAAAGCGTATCATCGCCATCGCCGCCGATAAGGATGTCGTTGCCGCTACCCCCATCAAGGAAATCATCACCATCGCCACCGATCAGCAGATCGTTGCCGCCGCCACCATAGATCGTGTCGTTACCGCGACCGCCATTCAGAACATCATGATCCCGCGCGCCACCGCCATCGGGATCGATTGCCGGTGCGTTACCGCCAACACCCGACCCGTCGCCATAACCGTAAATGACGTCGTCTCCGCCACGACCATTTATTTTGTCGCGGCCACCCGAACCAACAATCAAATCGCCTTCGGCTGTTCCGTTGGTTTGATTGTTTCTCAACAAAATACGCCTAGTCACAAAACAATCCCCTCAGGCACAATGCACTGCCAGCAAAAAATCCAAAATACCGCGCGGCAAGCCGCGCAAAAAAACTTCCCGCACGCTCGAAGGCGGGCACCAAATACCATTATAGAAATTTATTAGGTAATTTTAAGTGACAAACCGATAAACAGGCTCCACCGGCCATTGACCGGCAAACGCCCGTTTTCGTCCGATTTCCCAAAAACCCATAAATTCCGCGAAAAAGTCGCTGCTATAGCCATAAACACCCAAGACAGTGCGTCACAACAGCGCGCCACGCCAACTGCCCCGAAATCACCGCCTTGTTATAGCCAAAACCAACCGCATTACAACCTGCGCCTGCAGGGAAACACCACTCCACCGCTTGCGGACGCGATCAGGCACCTGCGCGATAATTCCGTCAACTGTTCGCAAGTAATATGTCGCCACTGACAAAACAGGTCGAACGCGCGACCAAGAATCCATTATTTTCTTTCGCGTTGCGCTGACGCGGACCGCCTCTCCACTGAAAGCAGCAATGCAACAGCGAAGGCAGGCGAGCGGGCCTGCCAGGCGCTCGACTTTATCAGGCCTGTCTCCAGGGTACGGAAAACACTTGAAACTGGATAGCGGCAACACGCCACCACCAACGCCAACGACAGCAATTTAATCTTGGCGAACAATAAAATGGCGGAGAGGGTGGGATTCGAACCCACGGTACCTGCAAAGGCACAACGGTTTTCGAGACCGCCCCGTTCGACCACTCCGGCACCTCTCCTGCTGGGCGCTTTGCTGATTGCGGCGGGCGGCGGCGGGGCCGCAGGCTGAGCATATCCGGTCGAGATATGCATAAAGCCTGGCTGCATGCGAAGCGCGTCAAGCGGGCGGAACCTACCCCAGCGCCCTGCAATTGCCAAGCCCGACAGCAGTGAAATTCACGACTTTTCGTTTTCGCGTCGCTGCCGCGCGGTGGTGAGCGAGGAAATCACGCCGCGCAATGTCCGCACATCCTGATCGGTGAGCGCGACACGCTGAAAGATATTGCGCAGGGCGCGCACCATGGAGGGGCGTTTTTCAGGCGGCCGCAGGAAGCCCGAGCGGTCAAGTTCCCCCTCAAGATGTTCGAAAAACCGCAGCAGATCGGCCCCTTCCGCAGGCATCGCAAGCCCGGTTTCAAGCATACTGTCAGGCGTGTTGTCCGCATGGCGGAACCATTCATAACCGATCAGCAATACCGATTGCGCCAGATTGATCGAGGTGAAATCGGGATGCACCGGAATGCGCAGCACAGCCTGGGCAAGCGCCACCGCATCATTGTCGAGCCCGGTGCGTTCGGGGCCGAACAGCACCCCGCAACGCTGCCCCTGCCCTGCGCGGGCATGCATCTGCACCGCCGCATGTTCGGCCGTCACCATCGGCTTGACCATTTCACGCACCCGCGCGGTGGTCGCCAGCACATAATGCAGATCGGCCAGCGCATCTTCCACCCGCTCAAACACCCGCGCGCCCTCAAGCACCCAATCAGCGCCCGAAGCCGCGCTCACCGCTTCGGGGTTGGGCCAGCCATCGCGCGGCGCGACAAGCCGCAATTCGCGCAGCCCGAAATTTGCCATGGCACGCGCGGCGGTCCCGATATTCTGACCAAGCTGCGGTTTCACAAGAATAACAACAGGCGGCGACATCAGGCTGTGGCACCGTCACGGTAGAGCTTGTAGGTGATGCTGTCATACAGCGCCTCGAAAGACGCATCGACGATATTTTCCGACACACCGACAGTGAACCAGCGCTGCCCCGCGCCATCGCGGCTTTCGATCATCACACGGGTCACCGCGCCGGTGCCGCCGGTCAGGATCCGGACCTTGTAGTCAACAAGCTCAAGATCGTCGATAAAGCGCGAATATTTGCCAAGATCCTTGCGCAGCGCCCGGTCGAGCGCATTGATCGGACCATTGCCTTCCTCATAGGAACGCAGGGTTTCACCATCCACCGTGATCTTGGCTGTCGCTTCGGACACGGTAATCAGATCGCCTTTCGCGTTATGCCGCCGTTCGACCCAGACGCGGTAGCTGTCGACCGCGAAATAATCGGGCACCTGGCCGAGCAGGCGACGCACCAGCATCTCGAACGATGTCGCCGCCCCGTCATAGGAATAGCCCAGAAATTCGCGTTCCTTGACAATCTCGAGCAGCCGCTCAAGCCGCGGGTCCTTGGCATCGACCGCAATACCGATGGCATCAAGCTCGGCGATGAGATTGGATTTGCCTGCCTGATCGGACACAAGAATCCGCCGCTGATTGCCGACCGTCTCAGGCGCAACATGCTCATAAGTCGTTGCATCGCGCTGCACGGCGGAAACATGCAGCCCCCCCTTATGGGCGAAGGCGGAGGCACCGACATAGGGCGCATGCCGGTTCGGCGCGCGGTTCAGAATCTCGTCAAGCGTGTGGGAAATCCGGCTGAGTTTTTTCAACTGCTCCGGCGAGACCCCGGTCTCGAACCGCTCGGCAAAGTCGCGCTTGAGCATGAGCGAGGGGATGATCGAGGTCAGATTGGCATTGCCGCACCGTTCCCCGAGCCCGTTGATCGTGCCCTGCACCTGCCGCACCCCCGCACGCACCGCAGCCAGGCTGTTTGCGACCGCGTTTTCAGTATCATTATGGACATGAATGCCCAGATGATCACCCGGGATGCGCGCGGTCACCGCGGTGACGATTTCGCTGATTTCATGCGGCAGGGTGCCGCCATTCGTGTCGCAAAGCACAACCCAGCGCGCCCCCGCCTCATAGGCCGCGCGCACGCATTCAAGCGCATAGTCGGGATTGGCCTTGTAGCCATCGAAGAAATGCTCCGCATCGAACAGCGGTTCGCGGCCCCGCTCGGCCAGCAAGGCGATTGAATCGCCGATCGCCGCGACATTTTCGGGCAGGCTGACCTGCAAGGCCACATCGACATGAAAGTCCCAGCATTTGCCGACAAGGCACAGCGCCGGCGCCGCGGTGTCGAGCAGCGCCGCAAGCCCCGGATCATTCGCGGCCGAGCGGCCGACCCGCTTGGTCATGCCAAAGGCGGTAAATCTCGCATGCCTGAGTGTCGGTGCATCCGCGAAAAACGTCGTATCGGTCGGGTTCGCGCCAGGCCAGCCACCTTCCACATAATCGATTCCAAGTTCATCGAGCAGCCGCGCGATAAGCCGCTTATCCTCGACACTGAAATCGACGCCCTGGGTCTGTGCACCGTCGCGCAAGGTGGTGTCGAACAGATAAAGCCGTTCACGCGGCGCCACGGCCCCGCTCATGACGCCACCTTCCAGCTTGTGCCGCCAGGTCCATCCTCCAGCACGATGCCTTGTGCCGCAAGCGCATCGCGGATCCTGTCTGCCTCGGCAAAATCCTTCTGCTTGCGCGCGTCATTGCGGGCGGCGATCAGCGCATCGATTTCCGCCTCGTCGATCTGCTGCCCCGGCGGCTGCCAGTGGAACCATTCTTCGCGCGTCAGCCCAAGCACGCCCAGCAGGAATTCCCCGCCTGCGCGCAACTGTCTTTTCGCCTCCGCATCGCCCTGCCCGGCAAGATGCGCGATCTTGTGCATTTCAGCGATGGCCTGCGGGGTGTTGAGATCATCTTCAAGCGCTGCCTGCACCGGTTGCGGGATATCGGCCTCTGTCGCGCTGATCCCGTCGACAAGCCGGTACCAGCCATCAAGCACGCTCTTTGCCTCACGGCTGCCGGCCTCGGTCCAGTCGAAAGGCTGCCGGTAATGGGTCATCAGCATCTGCAGGCGCATCACCTCCCCCGGCCAATGCGCCAACAGTTCGTGCACGGTGCGAAAATTGCCCTCCGATTTGGACATTTTCCGCCCCTCCACCATCAGATAGCCATTATGCATCCAATAGCGTGCGAAGGTGCCAGGGCCATTGGCGCAGGTACTTTGCGCCACCTCGTTTTCATGGTGCGGGAAAAGCAGATCGACCCCGCCGCCATGGATATCGAAACTTGGGCCCAGATGCTGCTGGCTCATCGCCGAGCATTCGATATGCCAGCCCGGTCGCCCCCGCCCCCACGGGCTGTCCCATCCCGGGGTCTCGTCATCGGACGGCTTCCACAGGACGAAATCCATCGGGTCCTTTTTATAGGGCGCGACCTCGACCCGCGCGCCGGCCAGCATTTCGTCGGTATCGCGGCCCGACAGGCTGCCATAGTCAGCCATGCTCGGCACATGGAAGAGAACATGCCCGTCCGCCACATAGGCATGTCCTTTATCGATCAGCCGGCCGATCATCGCGATCATCTGTGCGATATGGTCGGTCGCACGCGGTTCCACATCGGGCGGCAGCGCGCCGAGTGCGGCCATATCCGCGTGATATTGCGCGGTCGTCCGCGCGGTCAGATCGGCAATCGATATCCCTTCGCTTTTCGCGCGCGCGTTAATCTTGTCTTCGACATCTGTGATATTGCGCACATAGGTCACATGCGCGGCGCCATAAATCCGGCGCAAAAGGCGCGCCAGCACATCGAACACGACGACAGGCCGCGCATTGCCGATATGCGCATAGTCATAGACCGTGGGCCCGCACACATACATCCGCACATTCGCAGGATCGAGAGGAACAAATTCCTCCTTTTCGCGGGTCCGGGAATTGTAAATTCGCACTGTCACGTCCTTCTCATGCCGCGCTTACGCATATTCTTACCTGTCAGCGACAATAAATTGCCTCTGCCCCGCCGTGCGCGGTTCGTTTCATGTGTCGGAACTGACCGATGGAAGAACGGCACGGCAGGCGGCAGTCAGCCGCCAATAATCATCCCGCCCGGACAGCCGCCTGCCCGGTCGTGGGAGCACTGACCCGTTATACAGTCAGTATTGATCATCAATTTACGCATGGGATGCGCCTGTCCGCCATTCTGTATATCTACAGATATCTACAGATATATGCAGATTGCTTTATGCCGTCTCACCCCGCAACCGCGCATGCGCGCGTTCAGGGCCGATCAGCATTAGCAGATTTTTCATTTCCGGTCCATGATCGCGTGCGGTCAGCGCCAGCCGCAGCGGCAGGAACAGATCACGCCCCTTGCGGCCGGTCGCCTGCTTCACAGCAGCGGTCCACGCCTTCCAGCTATCGGGACCAAACGCTGCATTCGGCAGCAGATCGGCAGCCGTTGCGATAAAGGCTGTATCCTCGATCACCGGGGCAACAGGGCCGCTTACCACCTGCCACCACGCGACAGCATCGGCGAGCTTTGCCAGATTGGGCCGCACTGTTTCCCAGAACAGGGCGTCACCCCCAACCCCCATCTCATCGAGCCGCGCCCGCACCGCCTCATAAGGCATATCATGCAGCAGCCGTTCATTCAGATGCGCCAGTTCAGCGGGATCGAATTTCGCGGGCGAACGGCTGACCCGGCCGATATCGAAGGCCGCCACAAGCTGATCGAGTGATTGAAACGGCTCCACCGGATCCGATGTCCCGATCCGGGCCAGCAGACTGTTCAGCGCCATCGCCTCGAACCCGTCCGCGCGCAGAGACTCGATCGACAGGGAACCAAGCCGCTTTGACAGCCCTTCCCCGCCCGCACCGGTCATCAGCGGATGATGCCCGAAGGTCGGCACCCGATCGCCCAGCAGCGCGAAAAGCTGCACCTGCACCGCCGTATTGGTGATGTGATCCTCGCCCCGGATGACATGGGTCACCCCGAAATCCAGATCGTCACAGATATTGGGCAGGGTATAAAGCGGCTGACCATCGGCACGGATCAGCACGGGATCAGACAGGCTCGCCGTATCGATGCTGATCTCCCCATGCACAAGGTCGGACCAGCCGACCATTTCATGATCGAGCAGAAACCGCCAATGCGGACTGACACCCCTGGCTTCAAAATCCGCACGCGCCGCATCGGTCAGCTTCAGCGCCGCGCGGTCATAGACAGGCGGGCGGCCACGGCCAAGCTGTACCTTGCGTTTAAGCTCCAGCTCCTCGGGCGTTTCATAGCAGGGATAAAGCCGCCCCTCATCTTTCAACTCCTTGATCGCCGCATCGTAGCGCGCAAACCGTTCGGACTGACGCATGAACAGATCGTGCGACAGACCGAGCCAGGCAAGATCGGCGACAATCCCGTCCTCGAATGCCTTGGTCGAACGTTCGGTATCGGTGTCGTCGATGCGCAGCAGGAATTGCCCGCCATGGGCGCGCGCATACATCCAGTTGATCAGGGCGGTCCGGATATTGCCGACATGCAGCCGCCCGGTCGGGCTTGGCGCAAAACGGGTAATGACACTCATTACGGCTTCCTATCAGGGGTTCCTAGCGCGCATCGCGGAAACGGTTGGTAATCGGGTAACGGCGATCGCGACCAAAGCTCTTCATGCTGATCTTCACTCCGGGCGCTGCCTGACGGCGCTTATATTCCGCGACATAAAGCAGATGCTCGACCCGTTTGACCGTTTCGGGCGCATGCCCGCGCGCCACCACTTCCTCGAAACTCATCTCGCGTTCGACCAGGCAATCAAGCATATCATCAAGCGCCGCATAAGGGGGCAGCGAATCCTCATCCTTCTGATCCGGGCGCAGCTCGGCTGTTGGTGGCTTGATGATGATATTTTCAGGGATAACCCGCCCGCGGCTGCCCAGCGCGCCTTCGGGGAAATGCTGGTTGCGCCAGTGACAAAGTTTGAAGACGGTCATCTTGTAGATGTCTTTCAGCGCATTGTAGCCGCCGCACATATCACCATATAGCGTGGCGTAGCCGACCGACACTTCCGACTTGTTGCCGGTCGTCAGCACCATATCGCCGAACTTGTTCGACAGCGCCATCAGCACCACGGCGCGCGCGCGGCTTTGAATATTTTCTTCGGTCAGATCGGGATTGCGGCCTTCAAATAGCGGCGACAGCATCATATCGAATGCATCAACCGCCGGGGCGATCGATACGCTGTCCAGCCGCGCGCCGATCAGCCCGGCGCATTCGGCCGCATCCTGCAGGCTTTCCTCACTGGTATATCTGGAGGGCAGCATGACGCAGCGCACCCGCTCGGGCCCCAGCGCATCGGCCGCCACCGCCGCACTCAAGGCGCTGTCGATCCCGCCCGACATGCCAAGCACGACACCGGGGAAGCCGTTCTTGTTCACGTAATCGCGCAACCCCAGCATCATCGCCTGATAGATCGCGCCAAGCTCTTCGGGGGGGGCGCTCTTCTCGCCCTCCGCACAGCGCCAGCCCTCAGCCGTCCTTTGCCAGTCGCTGATCGCGATCCCGGTTTGCCAGAACGGCATCTGAAGGGCGAATGTCCGGTCCGCATTCAGCACAAAAGACCCGCCATCAAAGACAAGCTCGTCCTGACCGCCATATTGGTTGACATAGATCATTGGCAGGCCGCTTTCGGTGACACGTGCGACCGCGCGGCTCATCCGCTGATCGAGCTTTGACACCTCATAGGGGGAGCCATTGGCCACCACCAGCATCTCAGCACCTGTTTCCTGCAGGCATTCAACGACATCGGCTCCCCAGATATCCTCGCAGATCGGGATGCCCAGCCTGACGCCGCGGAAATTGACCGGTCCGGGCATCGGCCCTGCATCAAATACCCGCTTTTCATCGAACACCCCATAATTCGGCAGATCGTATTTTGCGCGCCAGGCCGTGCATTCCCCGCCATCAAGCAGCAGCATGGCATTGTACAGCCTGCCCTCCTCATGCACGGGCGCGCCGATCAACAGCGCCGGCCCGCCATCGGCGGTTTCCGCGGCAAGGCTGGCGACTGCTTCCACGACATCCTCAAGAATGGCGGGCTTGCGCACCAGATCCTCGGGCGGGTAACCGATCAGAAACAGTTCCGAGAATACGACGAGATCGGCACCGCCCTGCGCTGCCTCGGCGCGTGCTCTGCGGGCCAGTTCGCTATTGCCCGCCACATCGCCAACGACCGGGTTGTATTGCACTAATGCGATTTTCAATCGATCTGTCATTCACCACTCTCCGCAAGGAACAGCTTACTTACCCCCAAGCGCCGCCGCGCGACAATAGCATCTGCGCAAATCCAATAAACTTGCCTGCTTGCGGCGGCGCGCATGAGGATGCAAGCATAGCCGGAACCGGACCCGGATTCCGGTGATGAGGAAACACGTACAGGAAAGCGTCACATGGCCAATTTCATCGAAAGCGAAACCGCGCAGCGGATCACGACCATCCGGATCAACCGGCCCGACAAGAAGAATGCACTGACAGACGAGATGTATTACGGGCTGGCCGACGCGCTGCGCGCCGCCAATGCGGACCCGACGACGCGGGTGATCGTGCTGACCGGCACCGGCGACAGCTACACAGCCGGCAATGACATTGGCAGTTTCGTGGCGCAATCAAATGCCAGCAAGGAAGATAACGCCCGCAAACCCGACGGCCGTGACCGTCATCCGGTGCCTGATCTGCTCGACGCGCTGATCAGCGTGGACAAGCCGACAATTGCAGCGGTTAACGGGCTTGCGATCGGTATCGGCACGACCATGCTGTTCCATATCGATCTGGTTTACGCGTCGGAATCCGCGCGCTTTGCCATGCCGTTTGTCAATCTGGGCGTCGTGCCCGAGGCCGGTACTTCCCTGCTGCTGCCGCGCGCGGTCGGCCGGCAGCGGGCTGCCGAACTGTTCCTGTTCGGCGATCAGTTCGGCCCTGAAACCGCCCATGAATGCGGTTTTGTGAACGCCATATTGCCAGCCGACCGGCTGATGCCGCATGTGCTGGAAGTGGCCGGCAAGCTTGCACAAAAAGCACCCGGCGCAATCCGGGAGACAAAAAAGCTGATGCGCCAGCATGGTCCCGCACTCGACGCGGCGATGCATCGCTCTGTGACGAAGGCGAGAA
>OBIY01000475.1_pt1 | contig 15528 bp, 15 predicted proteins | sample 1519841 | NCBI WGS metagenome assembly OBIY01 (sample SAMN03019774, study PRJEB22545) | beach sand metagenome | biome: beach; feature: sea beach; material: beach sand | place: USA: Municipal Pensacola Beach, FL | collected 2010-07-30 | depth 30-40 cm m
CGCACTGGTCGACGCCCACGCGTCAGGTGTACGCCTTCGGCGGCCAGTGCCTGCGCGGTGGCGCGGCCGATGCCGGCGCTGGCGCCAGTGATCAGGCCGACCTTGCCGGCCAGTGCCAGTTCCATGGTGCTTCCCCCTGAGTGACGGTCGCAGTTTACCGGGGCAGGGGGTCATAATCGGCCCCAATGCACCTACCGACCCACTGCTCATGAGCCAGGCTCTCGATTACCTGTTGCAGGCGCGCCCGGAGGCAATGCAGGCGTACTTCAGTTTCCTGAAGATGGCCGGCCGCCGGCTGGATCCCAAGACACGGGCGCTGATTTCGCTGATCGGCAAGGTCCATGCGCAGACCGAGCGCGGCTTTCGACAGTACCTGACGCGGGCACTGCGCACCGGCGCCAGCGCCGACGAGGTGCTCGACGCCTTGCTGATGGCCTTTCCCATGCTGGGACTGACGCGCGTTGTATGGGCGGTCGACCAGTTGCTGGCGATGGACCTGCCCGAGTTTCGCGTCGACCAGCTCGGTCACGCGCCGGACTGGCACGCACTGCTGCCGCTGGCCGACCTGCCGGTGGGTGGCACGGTGCGCTGCGAGGTGGACGGGCGGGCGGTCTTCGTCAGCCACCTGGACGGTGATCTCATGGTCTACGACGCCCGTTGCCCGCACCAGAGCACGAACATTCCCGAGCTGGCCTGCGAGGGCGAGCGGCTGACCTGTCCGCGCCACGGCTGGGTGTTCGATCTGGCCACCGGTGCGTGTGTGGCCAAGGGCAACCGCCCGTTGCGGGCGCTGGCGCATCGCGAACAGGAGGGTCGGCTGTGGGCTTTCTGGTAGTGTCCCCGGGCGTGCTGTCCGGCGGATCTTTTTTGCCGTGGCCATCGCGCGCGGCGGCTGTGGAGTTCGAGTCATGACCAAGCGTATCCCCACCACCGACGCCGAATGGCGTGAGCAGCTGACGCCGGAGCAGTACCAGGTGTGTCGGCAAAAAGGCACCGAGCGGGCCTTTACCGGCCAGTACTGGGACGAGAAGACTCCCGGCACCTACCGCTGCGCCGGGTGTGGCGAGGCGCTGTTCGACGCCGCCACCAAGTACGACTCCGGCAGCGGCTGGCCCAGTTTCTGGGAGCCGGCGGCGGCCGGTGTGGTGGGCACCGAGGTCGACACCAGTCATGGCATGCAGCGGGTGGAGGTGCACTGCGCCCGCTGCGGTTCGCACCTGGGGCACGTGTTTCCGGACGGGCCTCAGCCGACCGGTCTGCGCTATTGCATCAATTCGTTGTCGTTGCAGCTGGATCCAGCCGGCGAGTGAGGCGTTGTGGCGGAGGTCTACGTCAGTACCGACATCGAGACAGACGGCTTCCTGCCCGGCGAGAACTCCATGCTGAGCCTGGGCTCGGCGGCCTATCTGGCGGATGGACGTCTGGTCGCCACCTGGAGCGCCAACCTGGAGACGCTGCCCGGCGCCAAGGTCAATCCACGCACCGCCCAGTTCTGGGCTGACCAGCCGCAGGCATGGGCGGCCTGCCGGCGGAATCTGCGCGCGCCCGCCGAGGCGCTGCCGGAGTACGTGGCCTGGCTGCGCGCGTTGCCGGGGCGGCCGGTGTTCGTCGGCTACCCGGTGACGTTCGATTTCTCGTTTGTGGGCTGGTATCTGGCGCGTTTCGTCGGTGACAACCCGTTCGGCTTCTCCGCACTCGACATCAAGAGCTTCGCGATGGCGGTGCTCGGGTGCGAGTTTCGGCAAACGACCAAGCGGCACATGCCCCGCGCGTGGTTCGACCCCAATCTGCCGCACACGCACGTGGCGCTGGACGATGCCCTGGAGCAGGGGGCGCTGTTTGTGAACCTGCTGCGCGCCAGTCGCGGGGATACGGGGCCCGGCACCGTTCAGTCGAGTTCGGTCGACCAGTAGGCGTGTTCGGCCTCGGCGCTGGGCACGTAGTCGTCCGGCAGGGGGAACGCGTCGAGATCGTGGGCGAAGGCGGCTTCCAGGAAGCGGTTCACCCAACGAAACACATCCTGGCGGCGCACGTTGCGGCGCATCAGCCCCATGCGTCGGCGCCGCTCGGCCGCTGGCAGCAGGCAGGCACGGTGGATGGCGTCAGCCGTGCCGTCGAGGTCGTAGGGGTTCACCAACAGGGCGCCGTGTTGCAGCTGGGCGGCGGCGCCGGCGAACTCCGACAGGATCAAGACGCCGGTTCGCTTCACTGAGCTGGCGCAGAACTCTTTCGCGACCAGGTTCATGCCGTCCTTCAGCGGTGTGACCAGCGCGATCTGCGCGGCACGGTAGTAAGCAATCAGCTTCAGGCGGTCGAGCGCCCGATAGACGTAGTGGATGGGAACCCATCCGCCCGGACGGGTGAATTCGCCGTTGATCTCGCCGACCAACTGCTCGATGCGGATCTTGAGGTCGCGGTACTGGGGGATGTCGTCGCGGCTGGGCACGACCACCTGGATCAGCGTCACCCGCTCCTGCAGGTCCGGGTATTTGCGCAGTGCGGTGCGAAACGCCTCCAGGCGCAGTGGAATGCCCTTGGTGTAGTCCAGGCGGTCGACGCCGAGCAACAGCTCGCGGTGGTTCACCTGGGCGTGCAGTGCTGCGGCGTCCGCCGCCACCTGCTCCGAGTGCGCCTGGCGTTCGAACGCGGCGGCGTCGATGCCGATCGGGAAACAGCCCACGCGCACCTGTCGGTCGCCGATCTGGACCATCTGTCCACGGTGCGTGAAGCCGGCTTCTGGGAGCAGGGTGCGCACGCAGTTGGTGAAGTTGCGCTGGTCGCGCAGGGTCTGGAAACCGATCAGGTCGAACTCCAGCAGGGCGCGCAGCAGCGTGAAGCGCCACGGCAGCTTCAGGTAGATGTCCAGCGGCGGGAAGGGGATGTGCAGGAAAAAGCCCAGCGGCGTATCGAGCCCGGCATGACGCAGCTCGGAACCGAGCATCAGCAGTTGGTAGTCGTGTACCCAGACGAAATCGTCGCCATGCGTGTTTTCCAGCACCACCTGGGCGTACTTGCGGTTGACCTCGCAGTACACGCGCCAGAACTCGGGGTCGAAGATGCACAGCGAATGCAGATCGTGGAACAGAGGCCACAGCACTTCGTTGGAAAAGCCGTAATAGAAACCCGCCTGTTCCTGGGCACTGAGGGCCACCGGTGCGAGCTGGTAGCCGGCCTTGCCGGTTGCGGTGGCCAGGGCGGCGTCGACGTCTCCGTCGCGGTCCGCGATACCCGGCCACCCGACCCAGACGCCTCCACGATCGCGCAGTACCGGCAGCAGGGCGGTGACCAGGCCGCCGCTGCCCGGCCGGCTGACCAGCGTGCCGTCGGCGGCACGCGAGATGACGAACGGCAGGCGGTTGGAGACAACCACCAGCCGCCGTCGTTTGCGGTGCCTAGTCACCGCCTCCGGTTGCTGCGGCGCCGGCCGGCGCGGCGGCCGGCAGCGACTCAACGTGCAGCGTGCGGGTCGGGAAGGCGAAGTCGACGTCCATTTCGGCGAACCGATCGATCATCGCCAGGTTGATGGCCTGCTGGATATCCATGTACCGGCCGTAGTCGGGGTCGAGCACGTAGTAAACCACTTCGAAATCCAGTGAGGAGTCACCGAAGGCGAAGAAGTGAGCGCGGTCAAACCGCACTTTCTCCTGCGTTTCGACGATCTTGCGCACCACCTTGGGAATCTCGGCCAGCGCCTGGCGCGGCGTGCTGTAGAGCACGCCGAACTTGAACACCACGCGCCGCTCGAACATGCGCTTGAAGTTGCGGATCCGGCTGCTGAGCAGGTCGGTGTTGGCGAACACCAGTTGTTCGCCGGACAGGCTGCGTACGCGGGTGGTTTTCAGGCCGACGTGCTCGACCGTGCCCAGCAGGTCGCCGACGATGATGAAGTCGCCGACCACGAACGGTTTGTCGAGCGCGATCGACAGCGACGCGAACAGGTCGCCGAGCACGTTCTGTACCGCCAGGGCGACGGCGATGCCGCCGATGCCCAGGCTGGCCACCAGGGCCGTGATGTCGAAGCCCAGGTTGTCCAGGATCATCAACAGGGCCACGGACCACAGCACGGTGCGCGCCACGAAGCTCAGGACGCCGACCGTGGTGGCGGCCCCGGCATCCTCGGTCAGTGCCTGTTCGCGGTAGCGTCGCAGCCACACGTTGAGCGCGCGCTGCGCCCACAGCGCCGCCTGCAGCAGCAGTGCAACGGCGGTGATGCCGATCAGGGCCGCGTCGAGCTTGGGCGACAGGTCGACTGCCCGCGCGCCGATGAACACCGCCACGACCAGCATCACGCTGGCGCGCGTGCCCGCCACGATCTCGGCCAGATAGCGACTCATGACGGCGCCGTTGTTCTGGGCCCGCTTGCGCAGGCGCCGCCCGATGAAGCCCTTGACCACGGGCAGCACGGTGGCCACCAGGAAAATCAAGACCACGGCGATGGCCCAGGCGGCCAGCGGGTTGCCGAGGACGCTGACCTGCATCCACTCGGTCCAGGTCGCGTTGCCCCAGTCGATCTCGCTCAAAGTCATCCAGTCTGCTCCCGTATGTCGGCCCAGCGGTGGAGGAAGGCGAGCAGGTCTTCGGGTGGGCGCAGCCACAGCTGCGCCGCGGTGGGTCGGTACTCGGGCCGCACCAGTACCGACAGGCCCTGCTCGCCGAGAGCCTTGAACGCGTCCTCATCGGTGAGGTCGTCGCCCAGGTAGGCGATGCGTGGCGTGGGCGCGCCGGGCGGTGCTTCCGCCAGCAGCGTGCGCACCACGTCGCCCTTGTCGCGGCCGGGCACGCGCAGTTCGACGCCGCCGTCGAAGTCGTGCCAGGCCAGTGTGTTGTTTTCCGGCAGTTCGGCGAAGCGTTGCGCCAGCGCCTGGCGCAGCGCTTCGTGTCGGTCCGCCGGCAGGCCACGCCAATGGAAGGCCAGCGACGCCGGTTTGCGCTCCACGCGTCCGCCCAACCGACGCGCCATGGTCTCCCAGGCATCGGCCTCGGCCAGGGCTCGCACGGCGGCTTCCGGCAGCGGCGTGAGGCTGTGCCGCCCATCCGGCAGGCGCCGCTCGCGGCCATGGCAGCCCCACATTTCGAGGCCGTGGTCGATGCCCAGCAACGGACGCAGGTCCCTGAGCCAGCGGCCGCTGACGATGACCAGCCGATTGCTCGACGTCGGAAGCGCCAGCAACCGCTCCAGGGCCCCTGTGATGCCCGGGTAGGGGTGGGCGTCGGCCGGGTCGAGGGTGAACGGCGCCAGCGTACCATCGTAGTCCAGCAGCAGCAGTGTCCGCTGTGCTGTCGCCAGCTGGGCCCAGAACGTCGTCAGCAATCGGCCGCCATCAGCTGAGCTCAAGCCGGCCCTCCCTGGCATGCAGGACGCTGGTGACGAGCGTCAGGTAGTCGCGCAGCTGGCGGGTGATCAGGAAGTTCTCGCGCACGAACTCGCGCGCCTTGGCGCCCATCTCGGCGGCGATGTCGCCACGCTGGTGCAGATAGCGCACGCGCAGCGCGGCGCCTTCCGGCGTGCTGACCAGAAAACCGGTGTGGTGATTGATGACCTGCAGGCGGATGCCGCCGGTGTCGCCGCCGATAACCGGCTTGCCCTTCCACATGGCCTCGGTCACGGTCAGCCCGAAACCCTCGCGCAGGGATTTCTGCAGCACGAACTGCCCCGCCCGTTGCAGGGCGTTGATGGTCAGGTGCGCGTCGGAGGGCAACAGCAGCACCTTGATGTCGTCGTCGCCGGCGGCGGCCGCGTGCACTTCCTCCAGCACGGCGGCGCCTTCGGGGTCGTCATCGGCGCTGCCGCCGGCCAGCACCAGTTGGAGTGCCGGCATGAACTGGCGGGCCAGGCGGTAGGCGGCAATCACGCCGAGCGGGTCCTTGAAGCGGTCGAAACGCGACACCTGCAGCATCAGCGGCCGTTCGGAGTCGACCTGGTGCCGGTGGCAGGCCTCGGTCACCTGCCAGGCCGGCAGGTCGCGGTTTTTCTCGCTCAGCGGGTCGATGCTGGGCGGCACCAGGTACACCGGATGCGGCAGCGGGCGGGCGAAGTCGGCCAGCGAGAACACGCTGGCGTCGTAATCGGCGATGAACTCGCGCAGGTAGCGCCACACGCTGCGTTGCGGATGACTGGCATCGATGTGGCAGCGCCAGATCCACTTGCCCTTGCGCTCGCCCAGGTACCGCAGCAGCGCCGCCGGCTGCGGGTCGTGGATGAACACCACGTCGGCGTCGCGCAGCACCGGCGCCAGCGTTTCGGCATTGTCGGCGTTGGTCTGTTCGTAGGCGCGCAGCAGGGCCTCGGACAACGGCGCCGGCTGGCCCTGCAGGGCGTTGTGCATGGCCTTGGTGCACTGGTAGAAGGCACCGCCGCCGGTGATCACCTCCCAGCGCACGTCCAGTTCCAGCGCCTGCATCAGCGGCACCAGCTTGTGCAGGATCTCCGCCACTCCGCCGCCGGCACGGGTGGAGTTGATGTTGACGATCTTCAGCCCGCGCAGCGGCGCCGCCAGCTGGCGCAGGTGCTGTACCACGTCGGCGCCGGCGACGTCGGCATAGCTGTCGAGCAGGGCACTCATGACGATGCACCGCCGAAGTGCGACGTGATCACGTCGATGTATTGCTGGCGCAGCTCGGCCAGGGTGACGAAGTAGGGGTCGATGTCGGCCAGGCGCGCGAGCAGGGTGTCGTGGCTGTCGGGCAGCTCCCGCAGCCAGGAGCTGAAGTCGTCGCAGCTCTGCGGCGCCCGGCTGCGCGCGTCGATGACGTGGTAGAACACGCTGCCCGGCGACAGCTGCGGCAACACCTGCACCAGCTCGTGCGCCTCGCTCAGGCGACGCCCGGTGTCGAACACCACGACCTGCCCGCGCACGAAGCTGAACTGGCGATCGCGCGGTGCCCACAGTGGCGTGTCCAGTTCGTCCAGCCGCTGCTCGACCACTTCCAGCACCTCCTGGCGCAGGGCCTCGGCGTCGACGAACTGGGCCGGGTCGATCACCGCCAGGCGCTCGGCCAGGGGCAGGTCGTGCAGGGCGTGGCGCACCCAGGCGGCGAAGTCGTTGTTGAACTCGGGATCGTCGAAACGCGTGCCGAGCAGGCCACCCCAGAAGTGGTGATAGACACTGTCCGCCGGTACGCCCAGCAGTCCCTCGCGCAGCGCCGTCAGGCTTTGCGCGCGCACCCCGGTGGCCAGGGTGACCAGGGCGCAGTCCTTGACGATGAACTCGGTCGGCTCGGGCATGGGCGGTGGGCGGGGTCTCCGGTGATGGCTTACTGGTCGGTCAGACCGAACGCCTTGGCCAGGAGTTCATAGGACCGCTCGCGGTCGGCGTAGTGGTAGGTCACCGTGACCACGCTGACCTCGTCGGTGTCGTACTCGGCGGCCAGGGCCTCGATCTGCTGGCGGCAGTCGTCCGGCGTGCCGATCACCGAGTGTTCGAGCACCTGCTCGTACTGCGCCCGTTCGCCGGGGCTCATGGCGGCGGCCAGGCGCTCGGCCTCGTCCGGGGTCGGCAGGTCGATGATGCGCCCGCGCGCCAGGGCCTGATGAATCCACATGCTGCGCGTGCTGGCGATGCGCATGGCTTCCTCGCGGGTCGGCGCGCATACCGCGGCGACGGCGATCATGACGCGCGGCTGCGGCACGTTCTTCGACGGCTGGAAGGCCCGGCGATAGGCCTCCACGATGGCCGGCGAGCGGGCATGGGTGCCGATGAACAGCGCCAGTACGAAGCCGCTGCCGAGCTGGCCGGCCACCTCGGCGCTGCCGCCGCTGGAGCCGAGCATCCAGACTTGCGGCACGCCGCCGTCGTCGGGAACCAGACGGATGCCGTGGAAGGGATGCTGGGGCGGCAGGTCGTTGTTCAGGTAGCCCATCAGGTCGAACACCTGGCGCGGGTACATGTCCGAACTGATCGGCTGGCGCGGGTAGGCCAGGGCGGCGGTGGCCATGCCGTCGCCACCGGGTGCGCGGCCCAGGCCGAGATCGATGCGCCCCGGGTACAGCACTTCGAGCATGCGGAAGGTTTCCGCCACCTTGTACGGCGGGTAGTGCGGCAGCATCACGCCGCCGCTGCCGACACGGATGCGACGGGTGTGGGCGGCGATGTGGCCGATCAGGATTTCCGGACTCGGGCCGGCGTAACCGGGCGTGTTGTGGTGCTCCGCCAGCCAGTAACGGTGGTAGCCGAAGCGTTCGCAGGCCTGGGCCAGGCGCAGGCTGTCGCGCGGGCCGCGCGACGGCGGGCCGCCGTCGTGAATGGGGGATTGGTCGGTAACGCTGAGCTTGAGAGTCATTGGGAGGGCGGGTCCGCTTCGTGCTTGAATGGCGCCAGTTTAACAACCCGTCTTGCCTGCCCTATGCCGCCCTACACCGTCTCCCAGGTGCGCTGGATGCAGCACGCCGCCGAACTGCTGGCCGTCCGTCGCGCTGTGTTCATCGACGAGCAGGGGGTGCCGGAGGCGGTGGAGGTGGACGGCCGCGATGCGGGCGCGTGGCACCTGCTGGCGCGCGATGCCGCCGGATTACCGGTCGGCTGCGCGCGGCTCTTGCCGGACGCCCACATCGGGCGGATGGCGGTGCTGCGCGGCGCGCGCGGGCAGGGGGTCGGCCGTCGCTTGCTGGAGGCGGCGGTGCAGCTGGGACAGCGCCTGGGTATGGCGCAGTTGCACCTGCATGCCCAGGTGCGGGCCCGCGGGTTCTACGAGGCGGCCGGCTTCATCGCCGAAGGTGACGCGTTTCTCGAAGCGGGCATCGCGCATGTGGCGATGCATCTGACCGTGCGGCATTGAGCCGAAGCATTGAGCCGAAGGCCCGCCACGGGATGTCGGCTGGCCGATCCACACGCCGGTGCCGTGCCCGGCGCGGGGCCGTTCTCGGGGGGCGGCACGGGTGGCTGGGCGATGCCGCGTCCGGCACCGCCCAGCGTCAGATCAGGCCTTGCGCAACGCTTCCTTGTTGATCTTGCCGGTGCGCGAGCGCGGCAGTGACTCGGCACGTATGTCCACCAGGCGCGGCACCTTGTACTCGGCCAGCAGGCTGCGGCAGTGCTCGACGATGTCGCTGGCGGCCAGCGCGGTGTCTTCCTTGGGCACCACCACCGCCTTCACGGCTTCGCCCTTGAGGCCGCCGGTGACGCCCAGTACCGCCACCTCTGCCACGGCCGGATGCTTGTAGATGGCGTCCTCGACTTCCGGGGCGTAGACCTTGAGGCCGGCGACGTTGATGACGTCCTTCTTGCGGCCCTGAATCCACAGGTAGCCCTCGGCGTCGAACATGCCGATATCGCCGGTACGAAACCAGCCGTCGGGCATCATTTCGGCGGTCAGTTCCGGGCGCCGCCAGTAGCCCTGCATCAGGGTCGGGCCGGACAGCCACACCTCGCCGCTGCCACCGGTCGGCGCGTCGCTGCCGTCGTCCTCGACCAGGCGGATGCCTGCGTAGTCGAGCTGCTTGCCGACCGCGCCGAACTTGTCGTCAGGGAAGGTCGCCGGCCCCAGGGTCACCAGCGGGCCGGTCTCGGTCAGTCCGTAGCCGGATGACAGGCCGATATGCGGCCAGCGGGCATGGAATTGATGCAGCATCTCCGGCGACGCGGTCATGCCGAAGGTCACCAGTGCGCGGAATGTCGTCAGGCGGTGCGCGCCGCGGTTGTGCAGCAGGGCGTGCGCCATGGGCGGCACCATGTGCGACAAGGTCATGCCGTGACGCTCGGCGTCGTCCAGGAAGCGTCCGGGTGCGAACCGTTCGAACAGCAGCAGCGTCATGCCGCTGCGCATGGCGATGCCCAGCAGCATGGGGCCCGAAATGTGCGACATCGGCACCGCAAAGCCGTACACGTCACCGGGCCGGCAAGCCAGCACGTCGATCATGGCGTGCATGGACGGTGTCAGCGCGTCGTGGCTGAGCATCACGCCCTTGGGGCCGCCGACCGTGCCGGAGGTGTAGAGGATCACGGCCGTGGCGCTGTCCGCCTGCACCGGGACCGGTTCGAACGGTGCCGGCGTGTCGCCGGCGATCTCGTCGGGGGTATGCACGTCCAGCGAGTGTTGCTTCAGTGCGAGGGCGTCGTGCACCACGCCCCGAAGGCGGTCGGCCGCGACCAGCAGGCGGGGTTGCAGGTCGTCGAGGATGCCGGCCAGCTCGTCCGCCTTGAGCGCCGGATCCAGCGGCACGAACACGGCACCCAGCGCCACGGTTGCGTAATAGCCGAAGGCAAACTCGGGGCCGTTGGGCAGCAGCATGGCGATGCGGTCGCCCGCCTGTACGCCACGCCGCCGCAGGCTCGCCTGCCACTGACCGGCCTGTCGCGCCACCGAGTCGAAGCTGATGCGCTGGTTGTCGAAAAGGAGTGCCGTGGTGTCCGGCCAACGCCGGGCGGCGTCGATCAATTCATTGGCGATGTTCATTCCCGTGCTCCCTCATCTCACTGCGGCGTGGGCGCCAGCGGTTATGGTTCCACATCCATTGCTCGGGATGGCGCCGCACCCAGGTTCCAAAGATGCGGTGCAACTCGGCGGTGATGGCGCGCTCGTCGGCCTTGCGATCGCCGCTGGCCGCGACCTGCAGCGCTGGCTCGAACACCAAGCGGTGGCGGTCGCCCTCGCGGCGGGCGTACGCCGGGACGATGGCGGCGCCGGTGCGCAGATGCAGCGATGCGGTGCCGGTGGCGCACCAGGCCGGCTGGCCCAGGAAATCGACCTTCACGTCGGCCGAGCGACGGTCGGCGACGATGAACAGCACGCCGTTGTTGCGCAACAGTCTCAGGCAGGCGTGTGCGTGTTCGCGGCTCAGGGGCGTGTTGTAGAAGGTGAGGCCCATGCGCTCGCACGCCTGCGCCTCGCCGGCGCTGGCCACGGGGTTGCTGGGCAGGCGCAGCAGCGAACCGGTGTTTTGCCCGCGTTCCTGGAGGTAGCGCGGCAGCAGGGTCCAGCCGCCGATGTGTGCGGTGGCCAGCAGCACTCCCTTGCCGGCGGCCAGGGCGGCGTCGATGTGTTCGAGCCCCTCCACGTCGCACCAGTCCGCCACGGTCATGCCGTGTTCCTGGGGTAGCCAGAACAATTCGGCGAAGCCGCGCGCGGAGTGCTCGAACACCCCGCGGGCGATGGCGCGCTGTTGGGGGGCTGGCAGCGTGTCGCCATACACCAGGCGCAGGTTGCGTTGCACCAGGCGTCGCCACGACGCGCCGAACGGACGCATCGACGCGGCCATCAGCAGGCACAGGTAACGCAGTGCCCGCGGATTGGGCATGGCGCGGATGAGCGCGACCAGCGCGGCGAACGACAGTCGCTGCGCGGACAGTAGAACTGGATTCAACCGAAATGAGCCGGGTGGACTGGCAACACCCCGGACCGGACGCCAGCCGGGGACGAAAAACGGTGCAATGATACCGGTGCACGGCGGCGACATGAGCGCCGCGCCGGCAACGAGGGGGGGAGCGCGATGCGGGAACCGGTGACCGAGATTTATCTGTCGGGTCTGGTGTTCGGGGAGTGTCCGCGTTGGCACGATGGGGCCCTGTGGCTGTCCGACATGTTCGGTGGCCGCGTGCTTCGCGTGCCGGCCATGGGGCAGGCGCAGACCGTGGTCGAGTTGCCGGCCGGCCGGCCGTCGGGGCTCGCGTTCCTGGCCGATGGCAGCCTGCTCGTGGTGTCGATGCGCGATCGTCGCCTGCTGCGACGCTGGCCGGATGGCCGAACGGAGCCGTTTGCCGACCTGTCGGGCCACGTCGCCGGTGACGTCAACGACATGGTGAGGGCGCCGGACGGTGGGGTGTTCGTCGGCAACTTCGGATTCGACCTTTTCGGTAATGCCGCCGGTTGCCTGACCGCCCTGCATCATGTCGACGTCCACGGTCGGGTCAGGGCGGTCGCGCACGACCTGAACTTTCCCAATGGCATGGCGGTGACGCCCGATGGCGCCACGCTGATCGTGGCCGAGACCTTCGCGCATCGCCTGACCGCGTTCGACATCGATGGCCACACGCTGCGCAACCGGCGTGTGTTCGCCGATCTGGGTGAGTGCGCGCCGGACGGTATCTGTCTGGATGCGGCCGGGGCGGTGTGGGCAAGCGCCTTCGTTGGCGATGCGTTCCTGCGCGTGGAGTCCGGCGGGCGGATCACCGACCGTGTGTCCCTGAACAATCGGCGGGCGGTGGCCTGCAACCTTGGGGGTGTGGATGGCCGCACGCTGTTCATGGTGACGGCGGATACCGACGTGGAACGCCTGGCCGGTGGCGACTCCACGGCTCGCGTGGAAGTGCTGGAGGTGGATGTGCCCGGTGCCGGCTCTCCGTGAGTCCGGTGGGGAGGCGCTGGGGGCGTGGCGAGCGGGGTTTGCGGCGTCGGGCGAGAGCCGGCGCGGTGCATCGTCAGGCGCGTTCTTGGCGCCGACCGGCCACCGCGGGCGGCGATCGGGTTGGCAAAGGAGGCCGGTCCACGCGCGGATGTGAGCGCTTCCAAGGTGCTTGCCAAGGTGGGTGCCGCGCGCTAACGTCACAGAAAATAACGATCGTTCAATAAACCGATGCGGGTGATGGAGGAGAGACCATGGATGCCGCTGCCCTGCGTCCGGCTGTCGATGCCGATGGCCACATCATGGAATCACTGGCCGAAATGGCCGAGTACGCGCATCCGTCAGTGCGCGAACTTTGCCTGAATCCGCAGACCTTTTTTCGCACCCCGTTTCCAACGCTCGATGGCGTGCACTGGCCGAATCCCGAGGTGTTCAAGGCCGAACACGGCGTGATGGGCGACCAGCAGCTGGCGAGCACGCACCGCAAGGGGTCGGCCGAGGACTGGCTCGAGTTTCTGGCCAACGCCAACGTCGATTACTCGGTGATGTACACCAGCGAAGGGTTGACGGTCGGTCAGCTTCGCGAGGAGGCATACGCGGTCGCCGTATGCCAGGCGTACAACGACTATGTGGCCGACCGCTACCGGCGTGTCAGCGCCAAGCTGCTGCCGATGGCGCTGATTCCAATGCAAAGGCCTTCGGCGGCGGTGCAGGAGCTGCGCCGGGCGGTTAAGGAGCTGGACCTGCCGGGTGCCATGTTGCCGTCCACCGGCCTGCCGCTGGATCTCGGGCATGAGTACTACTGGCCGATCTACGAGGAGGCCGCCAACCTGGGGTGTGTGCTGGGCGTGCACGGCGGATCGAACGTGGGCCTGGGGCTGGCGTCGGTCAATTCGATCCTGTCCTCGCATGTCATCCATCACCCGATGGGGTTGATGATTGCGGCCGTTTCGATGATCCACAACGGCGTGTTCGAGCGCTATCCGGCCCTGCGCGTGGCGTTCGCCGAGGGCGGCTGTGGCTGGACCACGGTGCTGCTGGATCGGATGGCGCGCAACGCGGAACTGGGCATGATGGGCGCGTACCGCACCTTCGAGCACTATCTGGGCAGTGGGCAGGTACTGATTGGCTGCGAGCCGGGGGAGGCCACGCTGCCGTATCTGATCAAGCGCGTTGGGGCGGATGCATTCGCCTTTTCCACCGACTACCCGCACGAAGTGGACTTTCGCGCCGTGCGCAAGGAAATCGAGGCGGCCTACGCGCAGCCGGAGTTGACGCTGGAGGAGAAGAACAAGCTGCTCGGCGACAATGCGCGGCGGTTTTTCAGGCTGGACTGATCGCTTCCGGCGGCACGGGCCGTGGCCGGCGTTGGTCGTCGACGGCGACAAAGGTGGCGGTGGCCTCGGTTACCTTGACCAGCAGGCCAGGGTCGGAGGCACGCTCGGCGATGGCTTCCAGGTGCAGGGTCAGCGAGGTGCGGCCGACACGCACCACCCGGCCGTAGCAGCTGACCAGGTCGCCGACGAACACGGGCTCGTGAAACTCGAAGGCGTTCATGGCCACGGTGACCACCCGGCCGCGCGCGCGGCGGCTGGCGACAATGCCGCCGGCCAGGTCGATCTGCGCCATGATCCAGCCACCGAAGATGTCGCCGGTGGGGTTGGTGTCGGCGGGCATCGCCAGCACACGGATGGCCGGTTCGCTGCCGGCGAGTACCGGGTCGACCACGCGGTCACCTCTTGAGCGGGGCGGGAGTGATCCCAATCTTGGAAGACATGCCCGGCCGGCATGCGGCTGCATGCCGGCGTCTTGCAGCGCCGGTGTGTGTGGCGCTCCCTAGGGGACTCGAACCCCTGTTTTCGCCGTGAGAGGGCGACGTCCTGGGCCACTAGACGAAGGGAGCCGGCGGCTTGCGAAGGCAAGCTGATACTATAGCCCAGCACACGGCCTATTGCGACAGTCGGGGCAGATTTCCCGCCCCTGCGTACACCGTCACCACGAGACCTATGCCGGAACCCTTACTCGGTCACCCGCGTATCCTGCCCCGCAGCGATCACTCCATTTCCCGCGCCCAGATCAGCAAGAACGCGCTGAACGTTCTGTACGGCTTGCACAAGGCCGGCTTCGAGGCCTGCCTTGTCGGCGGGGGCGTGCGCGATCTATTGCTTGGGGTTACCCCCAAGGACTTCGACGTTGCCACCAGCGCACTGCCCGAGCAGGTGCGGGCCACCTTCCGCAACAGTCGACTGATCGGCCGGCGCTTTCGTCTGGCGCACGTGCACTACGGGCCGGAAATCATCGAGGTGGCCACCTACCGCGCCTCCCACGACAAGGCCGAGGATGACGCCGATGCGCGCCTGGACGGCGATCGCATCCTGCGCGACAACGTCTACGGCACGCGCGAGGAGGACGTGATCCGCCGCGACTTCACCGTCAACGCCTTGTACTACCGCATCGAGGATTTCTCGCTCATCGACCACGTCGGCGCGCTGGAGGACATCGCCGCGCGGCGGCTGCGCACCATCGGTGAGCCGGAAGCGCGCTACCGAGAGGATCCGGTGCGCATGCTGCGGGCGGTACGCCTGGCCGCCAAGCTGGATTTGACGATCGAGGCGGTGACCGAGGCGCCGTTGTTCGAACTCGGCTACCTGCTCGAGACCGTGCCGCAGGCGCGCTTGTTCGACGAGGCGGTCAAGTTGCTGTTGTCCGGGCACGGTGTGCGCAGCTACGAGCTGCTCAGTCATTACCGGTTGCTCGACTATCTGTTCCCGCTGGAATCCGGTGCCTTGGCGCCGGAGCGTGAGCGCTTGATTCGTGCGGCCCTGGCCAATACCGATCAGCGCGTGGCGGCCGGCCTGCCGGTCACCCCGTCGTTCCTGCTGGCGGTGATGCTGTGGGAGCCGTTGCAGGAGACGATGGCGCGCCAGCTGGTGCAGGGTGTGTCCGAGCACCAGGCGTTCATCGCCGCTCAGGAAGCGGTGTTGCGCAGCCAGGCCGACCTGCTTGCGGTGCCCAAGCGGTTCACCTTGCCGGCGGCCGAGATATGGGCGCTGCAAAGCCGGTTGCAGCGGCGCCGACAGCCCGGTCGGTTGCTCGGTCACCCGCGTTTTCGGGCGGCCTTTGATTTTCTGGCGCTGCGCGCCCAGTACGATCCCGACCTGCAACCGACCGTCGATTTCTGGGGCGCTCGGCAGGAGCAGGAGGGGGCCGTGGTGGCCGAGCCCGCGAGCGATGACGAGCGCGGCAGTGAC
>OBIY01000476.1_pt1 | contig 15527 bp, 12 predicted proteins | sample 1519841 | NCBI WGS metagenome assembly OBIY01 (sample SAMN03019774, study PRJEB22545) | beach sand metagenome | biome: beach; feature: sea beach; material: beach sand | place: USA: Municipal Pensacola Beach, FL | collected 2010-07-30 | depth 30-40 cm m
ATTCCACTTCAACACCCTCCTGACGGGCCTTGTTGGCGACGGTGATCGCGTCATCGTAGAGAATCTCCCGCCCACCAACGTGGATGCACAGTGGCGGCAGGCCATTCATGCTGGCGAATACCGGCGAGGCCAGAACGTTTTTGGGGTCCTCGCCATTAAGATACCTAGCGCCCAGGGAGAAGAGTCCTTCCGGTTTGACCATGGGGTCGACGTCCACCCGTGTTTTTACCGCCTCGGCTTCACCGGTCATGTCGGTCCAGGGGGAGATCAATACGCCCGCCGCGGGCAGGGGATCGCCCTCACTGCGCAGGTTAACCAGTGTTGCCAGGGTGAGGCCGCCACCGGCGGAGTCGCCACCGATGGCGATGTTTTCCGGCTTGTAGCCTTGTGACAATAGCCAGCGGTAGGCCTTGGTGGCGTCTTCCAGGGCGGCGGGGAAGGGATTTTCCGGCGCCAGGCGGTAGTCGATGCCCAGGGTTTTTGCGCCGGAGTGACGGGAAATATTCTGCATCAAGTAGCGATGGCTTTTGATCGAGCCAATGGCATAACCGCCACCGTGGAGATAGAGCACCACCTTGTCGTCGGCGGCGCCAGGTGCGATCAGGAATTCGCCCGGTACACCATCGACATCGACCGGCTCCATTACTACATCCTCGGGCACCTTGAAGCGCGCGCCGCCTTCATCGAGGTTTTTCCTTTCATCCTCAAGGCTCATGGAGCCGAGCGGCGGTTGCTTGTCAAAAATGGCGAGAAGTTTATCCAGTTGTTGCTGGGACATGATGTCCTCCCTAATTAGTTAGCAGTTCAAAAATTAAGATGATGGGTGTAGTCATTGTATGGTCAGCCCGGTTGCTAGGTGGTAAAGGCCTTGCGCAATACCGCCGCGGCCTCGCGTAGGAACTGCTTGCCCTCGTCAAGGGCGCCAGCCATGGAAACAAAACCGTGGATCTGGCCCTCGTAGCAGACATAGTCCACCGGCACACCAGCTTCCCGCAAACGGTCGGCGTAGGCCTTGCCTTCATCGCGCAGGGGGTCGAAACCGGCGGTCATGATATAGGCCGGTGGTAAGTTGCTAAGGTTTTTTGCCAGCAGCGGTGAGGCCATGGGGTCATCCCATTGTCCTTGTTGTTTCAGGTAGTGGCCGAAAAACCAGTCCATGGCCTGGCCGGTCAGGAAATAACCATCGTTAAAATCCTTATAGGACTGGGTGGTGGCGCCCATGCGGGTGGCCGGGTAAATCAACAGTTGCAGGGCCAGATCCGGCCCGTTTTTGTCCCGGGCCATCTGCGCGACCACGGCGGACAGGTTGCCACCGGCGCTGTCGCCGGCCAGCGCTATTTTGCTGGCGTCACCACCGATATCCCGGGCATTGGCGGCCACCCATTCCAGCACCGCGTAACAGTCCTGGGGGGCGGCGGGGAAGGGGTGCTCCGGGGCCAGGCGGTAGTCGGGAACCACGACAATGCAGTTGGCCTCGCTGGCGTAAAAACAGGTCTCGCCGATATGGGTCTCGGGACTGCCGATGACCCAGCCGCCGCCGTGGTAGTAAATCAATATGGGCAGAGGCTCGGGCTCGGCTTCGGCCCCTTTAGGGATAATGATTTTGCTGCGAATGTCGCCATTGGGGCCGGGAATGCGGACCTCACTGATTTTCTCCACTTCCGGTGCCGGCAGGCCCAGCAGTGACGTGGTGGTGGCAAAGATTTCCCGGCCTTCCTCGGGACTGCCTTCGCCGAGGCCCGGGCCATCGCTTTCTTCGATGCGTTTGAGAATTTCAGCCGCTTGGGGGTCGAGTGACATGGATTCCTCCAGAGTTTTCATTTGATTAAGCAGGAAGCTGGTTTATTGTTATCGCAGTTTGGTATTTTTGTCAGCCCCGGATTCTATATACTTTTGCTGGACAAAGGGGTTTTGGCCCGGGCATTTGTTAAACAAGGTTCGAGGCTGTGCTAAAACTACTTTTTTTGAGTTGCTGTTAACACAATGCTAACTGGAGGTGACACATGAGCTCATCCAAATCGGCTGTAATTTCTCCCGAGCAGGCGCTGCCGGGGCGGGCCGCGACCATGCGGGTGCCGCCTGCCCATCATGTAAACGGTCATCCATTGCAGGGGCCGTTTCCCGAATACCTGGAGCAGGCGGTGTTCGGCATGGGCTGTTTTTGGGGCGCGGAGCGATTGTTCTGGAAGCAGGAAGGTGTTTACTCCACGGCGGTAGGCTATGCTGGTGGTGTGACCCCGAACCCCTCCTATGAGGAAGTGTGCAGTGGTTTGACCGGGCACACCGAGGTGGTAATGGTGGTTTTTGATCCGTCGGTGATCAACTATGGGGATCTGCTGAAGTTGTTTTGGGAGTCCCATGATCCGACCCAGGGTATGCGCCAGGGTATGGATATGGGTAGCCAGTATCGCTCGGCTATTTATTGCCATGGTGAAGCACAACTACAACAGGCGATCGAGAGTCGGGACGCCTATCAGACTTCTCTCCAGGCCAATAACTACCCGGAGATCACCACCGAGATCCGCGAAGCGCCAACTTTCTACTATGCCGAGCACTATCATCAGCAGTATCTTTCCAAGGTGCCTGACGGTTACTGCGGGCTGTCGGGAACCGGCGTTTCCTGTGCGCTTTGAATTGCTCCACTAACGGTGAGTCTTGCCAGTCAAACTATCTAACACCTTGATAGCGGCGCGATGGTAAGCCGTGGCTTTTGTTTCTGACGTGGTAATAGCACCGGTAACGGTTGTTGTCGATGAATACAAGCGTTGGCAGGGATAGCCTGGGTGCCGCAAGCATGGGCGCGGGTATGGAAGGTAGCGCACTGTTATTAACTGCGCTGGGTGCGATTTTTCTGCTCGGCCTGGCGACCGACCTTCTGGGTAAGCGCACCTTTTTGCCCCGAGTCACCCTGTTACTGATTTTTGGTGCGCTCATTGGACCCGGTGCTCTCAACCTGATCCCACTGGCCATAACCAGCCGTTTTGAGCTGATCACGGAAATCACCTTGTTGATGATCGGTTTTCTGCTGGGTGGCAAACTGACCTTTACTTCAATAAGGGCAATGGGCTCTGCGCTACTGTGGGTTTCCCTGCTGGCGGCGCTGGGCGCTGCCCTGTCGGTGTTTCTTGGCATGGTCGCCGTGGGCCTGCCCCTTGGGATGGCGGTACTTCTCGGTTGTATTGCCGCGGCGACCGCTCCGGCGGCCACGGTCGACGTGGTAGTGGAATCCAAAAGTAACAGCCGCTTTGCCAAATTGCTGGTTTCCGTAGTCGCCATTGACGATGCCTGGGCGCTGATCATCTTTAGCCTTGGCCTCACCTTTGTTGCCGTGGTTAACGGTGCTAGCGAAGTTTCACCACTGCTCGGCGCATTGAGAGAGATTGGCGGTTCTTTTTTGCTGGGTTTTACCGTTGGTTTGCCGGGAGCCTACCTGACGGGGCGGGTTCGCGACGGTCAGCCCATGCTTGCCGAGGCCCTGGGCCTGGTGTTTGTCTGCGGTGGTCTGGCGATCTGGCTGGACCTGTCTTTTTTGCTGGCATCCATGGTCATGGGTATGACGGTTGCCAACCTGGCACGGCACCATGAATACCCCTTTCACGCCATTGAAGGGGTTGAATGGCCTTTTATGGTGATCTTTTTCATTCTTGCCGGAGCCACTTTGGAGTTTGACGCGGTCTGGCAGATCGGTGTAGTCGGTCTGATTTATGTGGCTTGTCGCGTAAGCGGTAAAATGATGGGTGCTTATCTGGGCGGTTTTATAAGTCGTTCGGACAATGATACTAAGCATTGGATGGGGCTGGCTCTATTGCCTCAAGCTGGCGCCGCCATGGGGATGGCGCTGGTTGCGGCCAACCAGTTTCCCGAGTACCGAAATCTGCTATTGACCGTGGTTGTCAGCACCACGGTGCTATTTGAATTAGTGGGACCAAGCTTCACTCGCCTGGCACTGCGGCATTGCGATTCAACTTGCGTTAAGTGATTGGTATAAATAAACCCTAAAAATGTTTCAGTAAATCTTCGCCCTGAAACACCCCGCCATGGCCAGGATAGACTGCGGTAGGACTTAGCTCTTTCAGTTGTCTAATGGTTTGTCTCATCTGTATCGGATTGGAAAAAATTGAAGGTGCCATGAGCAAGCCTTTTTTGGTGCTACCCAGTAGGGTGTCGCCACTGATCAGGGAGTGGCTGGGTTCGTGTATGTAACAGCAGCTATCCCAGGAGTGTCCCGGGGTGTGTATCACGCGCCAGTCTGGAAAGCCGGGCAGGGTGGTGTTGTTCTTGAGACGGTGGTCGGGTTTGCTATCGAATTCATGACAGTCAACACGGGTGTCGGGCTGGTAGCTGGGTAGTTGCTTGGCTTTGGCATCCCGCCTGGGGTTAGCGTACATGGTCCAGGCCCGGGGGCGCAGGCCTTCACGAAAGGAAGTGAGCAGGCGAAAAAATATACCCGCGGGGTCATTAAGAAACTTGAGTCTGATTGACTGGGTGGCGTAGGGGATGGCCAGTTGGGCGCGACAGGCCGCAGCCAGTTTTGCGATGCCGCCGCTGTGGTCTGGGTCGCCGTGGGTGCAGAGCACCAGTTGAACTTCTATCGGATCTCTGTTGAGTACGTCACGTATATAGCCAAGGACGTACTTCTCCCCCCGCCAGGCAACATCGACCACGGCCATGCCGTGAGCTTCTTCGATGATATAGCTGTTGACGTGCCGGCCCTTGACCTGATGTATTCGCATACGTCGACTAAATGAAAATGGTTATCAATCGGGCTGCCATTGTAATTCCCCTATGGCATGGCGCAAGGATCTTTCGCCAGCGGACCAGAATGGTTCGCCTGCGGTTTGCGGTGGGGAGGGCTATAGGGAATTTTGGCTTCTGGCGCCCGCCAGGTCCGCCATTAGCTCCAGCGCCTGTTCCGGGGGCGTGCTGATGGTCAGGCCGGTGGCGCCACTATCGGCTCAGGCGTTGTAGCGTTCGCCAATGCAGTCCGGGGGGCGATCAGCGATTGCTCGTCACAGTATTCATCGGGTAAGGTTTCCGTTGCCTCATCGGCAATTGTGAATTCGGCTTTGCCACCCCACCGCGCCGGAGTGGCAAGGAGCGGGCCATGCATATGATGTTGCGGGTAGGAGCGATTCCTTTCGAATCCATGAAGCTGGGGATGAACTGGGATGGGGAAACCTTTCCCGAGTGGCTCGACTACCTGGAGAGCATCCCGCTAGGCATCAATATGCTGAGCCACATGCCCATCAGCCCCATAATGATTACCGTGATGGGCCTGGAAGATACTAAAAACCGGGGGCCACGGAAGCGGAAGTTACCGAGATGTGCAGTCTGCTAGAGGAGGGCCTCGATGCTGGCGGTTGCGAGCTAGCCGCGGACCACGAGGTGTTCGCTCCGGCCAGCTCTTAAAAAGCGCTTCATTGGCTGTACTGAATCTCCAGCACGGTATCGGGGCCAGCCGAGGCTTGGTCCAGCCGGTTCCGTGACATCGCCAGAATCAACCCCGGCACCAAATGGTCGCACTGGATAGTAATCAACCGGTGCGTGGTTTATGCTCCGGCGCATAAATTTTGATGTTCTTGTGAATTTTAAATGGGTGGAAAGCATGAAAGATGTAGTGGGTAAAGTTGCGTTTATTACCGGGGGTGCCAGTGGTATGGGCCTCGGTATGGCGAGGTCATTTTGCAATGCGGGCATGAAGGTCATGATCGGCGATATTGAAAAAGGGGCTTTGGATGCCGCAGTTGCCGAACTCAAATTAAAGGGTCACGAAGCCGAAGGTGTGGTGGTTGACGTAGCCGATAGGGATTCTGTGTTCGCAGCGGCCGATGCCACGATAAAAGCCTTTGGCAAAGTTCACGTGCTTTGTAACAACGCGGGCATTGGTGTCAGTGGCAAGTCGGAAAAATGCTCTCTGGAAAACTGGCAGTGGGTCATGGATGTCAACCTGTGGGGGGTGATTTATGGTTTGCAAGCCTTTGTGCCTCTTATCGAATCCCATGGTGAAGGAGGACATGTGATGAGTACGGCGTCCATGGCGGGCATGGTCAGTTTCCGCTATATGGGACCCTACAATGCCACGAAGTTCGCGGTGGTGACCATTATGGAAACCATGATGGAGGAACATCGGGAGGACAATCTGGGTGTTTCGGTGCTTTGTCCCGGTGTGGTGGCTACCAATATCGCCAGTGGCACGCGCAATCGTCAGGGCCGCTATGGCGGCCCCCGGGAAGCCCGGGATCTGGAAGCCAATACCGAGATGCTCGGCAAGGGTCTGGATCCTGATATCGTCGGTGAACAGGTGCTGGAAGCCATCCTCGACGATCAGCCCTATATTTTTACCGACCCCTCGATGCGCAAGTTTATCGATAAACGTTTCCAGCGCCTGTCCGCGGGCTATGACTGGGCGGATAATTGCAAGGCTTTGAAAAAGGATAAGCGCGCGTCCTGAATCATTTAGATTTCACTGGCGAGCAATCGCTAATTGTTAGCTGCTAGGGCGGAAAAATGCGCGCCCTTGGGTATGCGGCTCGATGGCAGTACGGCGAATATAAATATAAAAACAGGGGGAAATATGCAGCCGAAACGGGTGGATTATCTCAGCTACGAGCCGGAAGGCAATGGCATTTTGTGGATTAAATTCAACCGGCCCGATCGCCTGAATGCCCTATACGGTCTGGCCGAGCAGGACTCCACCATGGCCAAGGTGGGTGAGTATATGCGGGCCGGTGATGCCGACCCCAATATCCGTGTGATCGTATTAACCGGGGTTGGCAAAGCCTTCTGCGCAGGCGCCGATATGAAATCCCGATCCACCGAACAGCTTAGCGACCCCGGTGTCGATGGTACGCGGCAGCATTTCAGCGAGCATTTCACGCCCCTGTTTCGCGACATTTCCATGATCCGCAAGCCTACCATTGCCATGGTCAATGGCGCCGCGGTAGGGGCCGGTCTCGATATGGCCCTGCACTGTGATATTCGCCTGGGCTGCGAAAATACACGTTTTTTTACCTATCAGAATGTCGGCCAGATCCCGGAAAACGGTGCGCTGTATTTATTACCGCGCATTGTTGGCATGGGGCGGGCGTTGGAGCTGTTTTTTACCGGCGGTTTTCTCGAAGCGGAAGAAGCCTATCGCTGGGGGCTGTTGAATCATCTCTACGCCAGTGAAGAGCTGGAAAGCAAAACCCGGGAGTTATGCGACCGGATAATAAACAGTCCGCCACTGGTGCAGTGGATCAGTAAACGCATTATGCGCACTGCCATGGACACTAGCCTGGAAGCGACCATGCAGTTGACGGCCAATGCGTCGGGTATTCTCGACCGCTCCGAAGACAGCCGCGAGGCGCGCAAGGCCTTTCTTGAAAAACGAGCGCCGACGTATAAAGGTCGCTAGCAGCGATGAAGTCATTAATAGTCATGGCGTTAAAGCCTCCGCATGTTTGTATTGAGCAGAGCTATCGCCTGGCTAAAGGTAATGATTTGAACCCTGGGAGAAACTATTTTGAGCAATGAATCAAGAATGCTGACGTTGGAAGAGGCTTTTGTCGATGTGACTACGGACGACGGAGCCATGGAATGTTTCGTAGCCTGCCCCAAAGAGGGCGGGCCCTTTCCGCCAGTGGTTTTGTATATGGATGCGCCGGGGGTTAGAGAAGAGCTCTATGACTTTGTTCGCCGTATCGCCGGCGAGGGATATTTTGCCGTCATCCCCAACCTTTATTACCGCTATGGTGTTAAGGATCCGGGCGCACGCATGATGGATATGCTCTACGCCCACAGCAATACCATGATCAATAATGACACCCGCAGCTTGATCCGTTGGCTCGATGAGCAACCGCGGGCCAAGGCCGGGCCCATGGGTTGTATCGGTTACTGTATGAGTGGCAAGTTTGTGCTGGCGGCCACCGGCGCCTTCCCGGAGCGTTTTAAGGCGATGTTGTCCTTATATGGTGTGTCCCACGTTTCCAACAAGGATGATTCGGCCCATCTGGCCATTCCTAATATCCTGCCGGATTGCAGCCTGTATTTTGGCTTTGCCGAGCACGACCCCTACGTGCCGGATGAGGAGATTGAGTTCCTGACCAAAACCCTTAACGAACACAAGGTGGACTGTGTGGTGGAGAAAGTGCCGGAAACCGGTCACGGTTTCGCCTTCCCCCAGCGCATGGCCTATCACCACGAGGCGGCGGAAAGGCATTGGGATATCGCCTTTGAGCTGTTTGCCCGAAAGCTAAAGTAGCCCGGCCCCCCAGTTTCAGGGCCGAGTTTTTTCTAGCGTATGGCGATCGGGTTAATGATCGCCTGAACCGCGCCCACATATTTGGGGACGCCGATGACCAGTAAGAACTCCCAGGCTTCATCGGCGGCGAGCTCCTCGGTGCGGATATTTTCCAGCACATAGACACCGTGCTTGACCAGCATCATCTGATGGACCGGAAACAGAATATCAGGGTCTTCTCCGGGTGAGGCCTCCAGGCCGAAGGTGTCGGCGCCCATGGCGACTACACCTTTATCGATCAGGTATTGTGCGCCGGCCACACCCAGGCCAGGCTCCTTATGGTTGAACAAATCCGGATCTGAATGGAGTTTGGCTTTCATCCAGCCGGTGTTGAACAGCACGATATCGCCTTCGCCGATGGTCACGCCCTGACGCTTGGCGGCACCTTTAATATCTTCAACGGTGATCACCTCCCCGGCCTCTAAAAAGGCCTTGTTTTTGTACCGGGCGATATCCAGCAGCACACCCCTTGTAGCGATGGGTGGCATTTCGTGCAGGGCAAACTGGGTCAAACCGGTGTAGCGGATAAACTCCTCGGCCCTGACGCCGTTGTAGTAGCGGTTGTGGATGCCCACATGGCCCAGGCCATCAATTTGAGTGCCAACACCGAGCCAGGTATGCACAATGTCGTCGTTGAAACCGAAGCCATTACTGGCGTATGTCTTACCCAGAAGCTGCCCGGGCTGAACCACCGACAGGGAAAAGGAGCGGGGCGTCAGGTCGGCGCCGGCGGGCGTTTCGGGACCAGAGTTGATGCCCAGCGCGTAGCTCTTGCCGGTTTTCACCAGTTGCGCCGCAGCATGGGTTTTTTCATGGGAAAGCAGATTTACCGCTCCCAGGCGATCATCCGCACCCCAGCGAGAAGGCCACCATTTTTCTTCGCCCTGGACGGGCAGGGTGAGTAGAAGACTGACGATGAACGCGCTTAGTCGAGTAAAGAAAGTCGGACTTACTGATTTATTTTTATCCATGGTATCCCTGCGGTTGAGTTTTAGGTTTTTATAGAATAGTCCAGTCATAGTTTACTCAGAGTGGCAATATAGCGCTCCTTGCTGGAAGGAGTCATTGCAAATAAAACCCAGGGGCATGATTGAGATAGCTTCAAGTAATCTGTAATGTAATTGACATAACTGGGGCTACTAACTATCCTCTCTCGGCCCAAATAACCCCGTGTGGGTATTTGACCTCTGTAGTCAATCGATGTAGCAGTAGCAATTGAGGGGGAGCCTATCGTGAGTTTGTCTATTCGCCGTTCGGCAACCATTTTTTAAATTGGCTGTTCAGGAAACCGCTTTCTAGCGGTCGTTCCGCATCGCCCGCGTTTTATTTGGGCAGGTGTTTCATGTGCATTAATTTCGAGAATCAAGATGGATTTTCGCGAATAAAATCGGGTGTAAAAAGCCTTGAATTTGCTCGTATAAAGACCGTGAGGTTCTGTAGTCGTAAATTAATAATCAGCAAATTAATGAGTAGTAGAGGGGAGCTTTACTTTGAAAAACAATTCGTTAGCTAAACGGTTTCTAAAGCCGGCGGTTTGCGCGCTGATGTTGGGTGCGGGCGGTGCCAGTGCTTTTGAATATCGTATAGACAATTCAGATGTGGAAATTTATATCGATACCACCGTGACCGCCAGTGTCGCGATGACCACCAAGACAGCTCAGCCGTTGAATACAGGGCCCAGCGGGCGAGGTACGATCTTTGCCGATGCCGGTGATGTATACAGCGCGCCGGTATCATTTATTACCGATGCAGCCTTCAATTGGGATGACTGGGGCGTGTTTACACGCTTTGGCTACCTGTACGATTTTGAATTGATGGACGGTGCCAACAAATGCACCAATTGTAGCGGCAGAACGCCGGCAGGCACTCTGGACGGGATTCCCGAGGGCGCTCGCAACGAATACAACGCGTTTACTCTTTACGATCTGTTTGTCTGGAGCAACTTTGAGGTCGCGGACCACCCGATTTCTGTCCGGGTCGGTAAACAGGTCATCAACTGGGGCGAAAGTAATATCATGGGAGGTGGCCTGAGCACGGTCATTAACCCTTCTGATCTGGCGAAAACCACCACGCCGGGCACCGAGGTCAAGGAGCGGCTATTGCCTCAGGAAATGGTGTATTTCAATTTCGAAATTACGCCCAACGCCAGCCTCGAGGCTTACTATGTCTGGAATTGGCGGCGCAGTCAGTTTATTCCAGTGGGAACGCTGTTCAGCCCCTTCGATTTTCTCGGTCAGGGCTTTAATCCCGATTTGAGTGTTCCGGGTGTTGAAAAGCGTGGCAGCGACAAGCCCAAGCGTGGTGGTCAGTGGGGTATCGCTTTCCATCAGATCATTGAATCCCTGAATTATGCTGACTTCGGTGTGTACTGGGTTCGCAGCCACGCTCAGCAGCCTTATCTTCAGGCCAACTACGACCCGAGCGGTCCGGGTACGCTGGGTTTTGGTACGACTTACCACGAAGTGTTTTCGGAAGATCAAGATACCTATGCGATTTCTCTAAATGGAGAGGTTGGCCAGACCGGTATCTCCTTCCAGACCGAAGTTAATATGCGTGAAAACTTCTGGGACACTCGTCAGTGTCAGAACTATTTTGGCCTGGCAGGCATTCTTGGCACCATTGGCCCCGCGCCATTCCCTACAAGCTGGACTCCAGACTATCCGGGAACCGGCGGCGTACCCGGTTGTGAAAACGAAAACAACAATGTCTATACATGGGTTGGCAACCTGACCTATTCGGTTGGCGGCGGTCCCTTCGGTGCGGACAAGCAATCCTACCTTTTTGACTGGCAACTACAGTGGGTTGACGACCTGGATCAGGGTGACTTGACCGACAAAACCAGCGCTCGTCTCGATCTTAAGGCCCCCGGTGTCGACCAGCTGGATCGTTTCGTGACTGACTTTGCCTGGGGTTACACGGTTGTTGCTGCTTTTGAGTACAACAACCTCTTTTGGAACCTCAATGTCAAGCCCACTTTTGTTTGGGTGCATAACGTTGAAGGCTACGAGCCATTTAATACGGGAGCCCTGGTTGAAAACCAACGGACCGTTCGCGCAAGTGTCACCTTCGATTACCAAAGTCAGATGTCTCTGGAAATTGCCCATACCTGGTGGCCTGGCAAAGAAGGCACCTGGTCCGACCGGGATAACATTTCCGCTACCTTCAAGTACAGTTTCTGAGGAGCTATACATCATGATTCAGTTAAGAAGTATTCAGAAAGCCCTGGTGCTCGCCGGCTGCCTGAGCACCGGAGTCGCCCTGGCTGGCGTTTCCGCGGAAGACAAGGCCCGAATCGGGCTTGAGGGCACCGAACTGACGCCGGCTGGCGCGATCCGCGCCGGCAATGCCGAGGGCACGATCCCTGCCTGGACAAATGAACCAATTAAGCCGCCTGCTTCCTTCCAGGCGGGTACCTATCATGTGGACCCCTTTGCGGAAGACGAGGTGCTGTTCACGATCACCGCGCAGAATTTCATGGAACACGCGGATAAGTTGTCGGAAGGTCAAAAACATATGTTTGAGACCTACCCCGACTATTTTATGAATATTTATCCGACCCGTCGCAGCGCGGTATTCCAGCCATATATCTACGAGGCAGCTCTTGAAAATCTTGACCGATCCGAGCTGATCAACGCCGATGTCAACATGGGTGTTGTGGGCTTTAAGGGCGCTAGAAAAGCCTGGGCTTTTCCAATACCTCAAAATGGCAGTGAGGCTTGGATGAATCAGGCCACTCGCCCCATTACGCCCTGGTTAAACTCCTTTGAAACCACATTAGCGGTTACCACTACCGGTAAGTATGTGGTTAATAAGCTCAACATCCAGAAGCGTGAAAAGTGGAGCGACCCCGATATCGCTGATGCCGACTTCGTCCCCTCGGAAGACGCCATGTTTTACTACCAGACCCTTTTGGCGCCACCCAAACTGGCAGGTCAGGTGGTGTTGGCCCGCGACCCTCAATCCTTCGACGAGAAGTTTCGTTCCGCCTGGGCCTACAGCCCGGGGCAGCGTCGAGTTAAACGAGCACCCCAAATTGTCTATGACAACCCATTGACTGCCAGTGATGGCCTGGCTACCACAGATCAGAAGTGGGGCTTTAACGGGCCTAATGACCGCTTTGAGTGGAAGTTGGTTGGGCGAAAGGAAATGTATGTGCCCTACAATGCATATAAGTTACATAGCGCTGACGCTACGCCCGACAAAGTGATTCTGCCCAACGGTCGTGTAAATCAGGACTTTGCTCGGTACGAGCTGCACCGTGTCTGGGTCATTGAGAGCGTACTGAAAGAAGGTACCAACCATGATTACGGTCGCCGTACTTTCTATTTGGATGAGGATTCCTGGTGGATCATGTTGGTGGATGGCTATGACCGCCGTAATCAAATCTGGCGTTACTGGGAATCTCATGACGTGATGTATTACGACGTTGGCTTTATGAATGCCGCTGCTGAATTTCAGTACGATATGCAGGCCGGGCGCATGCTTGCCCTGATGTGGGATAAGGACAATGCCCCCGATTTTTCCTGGCGAGAGGGTGATAGCTACTTCACCCCGGCCTCCGTGCGCCGACGTGGAGTACGTTAACGGCGACGTTACGCTTATGTGGCGATAATGTCACTCGCTAAAAGCCCCGCAATTTTCGGATTGCGGGGCTTTTCATTTTCTGACCGAATCACTAATTCCAATTATCTACTGCTCAAGGACGCCTTCTTCCGAAATGATGGCGAGTATCTAATTTCACTTAAGTAATAATTACAAATAATGGTAAACATATTGACAGGTTATGTTGCTGGTACTACTTTAGTGCTACGGGTAGCCAAATGCCAGCATGGGCGGGGGGTGGCGGCCCGAGCACCCCAATGTCTGATGGGGTAGTGGGACGATAGATAAAGGCATATCACCTAGATTGGAGGAGTGTTCGTCAGTTTTAACTATGCTTTAGAGGGCAGCTAGTAGTTTGTATTTAGCTAGAGGCTGGTAAATCGAAGCACTACAACCTGGTTTTATCGGGTTTGATTCTGCCAACTGCAATGAATAACTATAAACAGGGGTTGAATTTGATGAATACTAAGTCCATTCCTATTGGATGGCTGAAGCTTGTCATTTTAGTTGCGAGCACAGCGGCTGTCAGCGTAAATGCTTTTGAAATTAAGTTTGATAATCCAAATCTCAGTGGTTTTGTTGATACCACGGTCACCGCCAGTGTGGCGATAACGACAACCAATGGCATTCAGCGGTTCTCACCGGCAAGCGGTCGCCTGAATGTGTTCGAGAACGCCGGGGAAGTTTATTCCGCGCCGCTGTCGTTTATTACCGATGCTGGCATAAGATGGGGTAACTGGGGCGTATTCACCCGCTTTGGTTATCTTTACGACTTCGAAATCATGGACGGCAGTAACAAATGTACGAACTGCGGTGGCAATCCTTTGCTTGACCGTACTCCAGCCGGGGCGCTCGATGGGATTCCTGAAGGAGCCCGCAACGAATATAACGCATTTACTCTCTACGATTTGTTTATTTACGGGGATCTATATATAGCCGATTACATGGCGTCATTGCGGATTGGCAAACAAGTGGTCAACTGGGGTGAAAGCAATATCATGGGTGGCGGTATTAGCTCCGCGATAAACCCGGAAGATCTGGCCAAGCGCACCACTCCCGGAACCGAGGTAAAAGAGAGGCTGTTGCCTCAGGAAATGGTCTATTTCAATTTGGGGTTGACGGACAATACCAGCCTGGAGGCCTACTATATTTGGAACTGGCGGCGTACTCAGTTCGTCCCCGTGGGTACTTATTTTAGTCCCTTCGACTTCTTGGGCCAGGGTTTTAATCCCGATTTGAGTGTTCCGGGTGTTGAAAAGCGCGGCAGCGACAAGCCAGATCGGGGGGGGCAGTGGGGTGTTGCTATTCACCATATCTTTGAAAGTCTCAACGATATGGACCTCGGCTTGTACTGGGTGCGTAGCCACGCTTCAAACCCTTATCTCCAAGCCAATTTTGACCCCGCCGGCCCCGGTGTTATTCCTGGCCTGTTTACGACCTACCACGAAGTCTTTTCGGAAGACCAGGATACTTATGCGATTTCTCTGAGTGGTGAAGTTTTCCAGACAGGTGTGTCTTTTCAGACTGAACTTAATTTGCGAGAGGATTTCTGGGATACCCGAGAATGCCAGAATTTTTTTGGCCTGGCCGGGATTCTCGGCGCTATTGGTGCTGCACCCTTTCCCGTCGCTTGGACACCAGGATACCCCGAAACTGGCGGCGTACCCGGTTGTGAAAATGAAAACAACGATGTTTATACCTGGTTGGGTAGCCTGACCATGAGTGGGGCAGGGCACTTTGGCGCGGATAGCCATGCCTACGTTTTTGACTGGCAGATGCAGTGGGTAGATGGGCAGGATCGGGGAGATTTAACCGATAAAACCCCTGCCAACGATGCTAACTCTGCACGTCTTGGATTGAATGCGCCGGGACTGGATCAGCTTGACCGTTTTGTCACTGACTTTAGCTGGGGCTACACGATTGTCGCAGCCTATACCTATAACGATGTTTTTCTCAATGTAAATGTCAAACCTACCTTCGTCTGGGTACATAACGTGGAGGGTTATCAGCCCTTTAATAGCGGTGCGCTGTTTGAAAATCAGCGTACGGTTAACGTTGGTGTGACTTTTGAGTATCAGAACAATATGTCCCTCAATATCGCCCATACCTGGTGGCCGGGACGAGAAGGTACCTGGTCTGATCGGGACAACGTTTCAGCAACCTTCAAGTACAGCTTCTGAGGAGCACGCAGAGATGTCTATGATTGCAATAAATAAATTAAAAAAAGCAATTTTCCCTCTGGGCGCTGTATTGGGCGTGGTGGGAATCCTTGTGGTGGGCAGCCTGATAAGCCGTATAGCCTCGGCGGCTGTCAGCGCCGAGGATCGGGCCAGGATTGGCCTGGAAGGTACGGAATTGACGCCCTCTGGCGCTATTCGAGCCGGCAATGCCGAAGGCACGATCCCGGAATGGAAAAACGAACTGGTTCCCACACCTCCCGGTTACAAGCGTGGTGATTTTCCGCCTGATCCTTTTGCCGGTGAGCTGGTTCAAAAACGCTTCACTCCGCAAAACTATCAGGAATACACCGATAAACTGTCAGAAGGACAGAAAAAAATGTTCGAAACCTATTCGGACTTTTATATGAATATTTATCCTTCTCGACGGTCTGTTGTCTACAAGCCTACCAGGGAGGACGCGGCCG
>OBIY01000481.1_pt1 | contig 15454 bp, 12 predicted proteins | sample 1519841 | NCBI WGS metagenome assembly OBIY01 (sample SAMN03019774, study PRJEB22545) | beach sand metagenome | biome: beach; feature: sea beach; material: beach sand | place: USA: Municipal Pensacola Beach, FL | collected 2010-07-30 | depth 30-40 cm m
GCGATCTGGAGTCCGCCTTTCTGAACGTATTCTGTCATTTTCAGCCTCAGTACTTTCAGTGATGCAGCGATGCCAGACAGGCAACCGCCGATGATTCACGCAGAGCAATGCCTGCGCCTGTTTAAAAATGGTGCGGGATTATAACAAAAGTCGGGCCCGCTGCGAACCTTGTCGGCTGCATAGCGGACCTGAAAGCGGCAACAGACTGTTGCCGCTACGGGAGATCAGAGCAGGCTTTCCCAGGATCCATCAATGTAACGGATGATCCAGACGCCGTTTTCCATAGCAATCCGGCCGTACACCACGTCACGGTAGTTGAGTACCCAGACGGTGTCGTCGGTTTCACGCTGCGTATCGGCCTCCGCAACGTTCTGAGTAACACAACGGTTCAACAGACCGTCGTCGTCAACATAGAAGTGATACAGAGGCGCACCCACCGCTTTGTTGAGCATGCCGGTTGTGAGGATTTCACTGTTAACCACATCTTCACTGCCATCCGCCAGCGTCAGGGAAACGCCGTCTTTGTAGATATCCAGATCGCCTGTTTCCAGGGTTTCATTACTGCGGCTGTAGTTGATCAGCAGGCGGTCAAGGTTGGATCCGGTGCCCATATAAACATCGGAGGATGTACTGACAGCGGAATAGTCATGCGACAACGCCGCGGTGCCTTCCAACACATCCAGGAAGGGCGCAGACACACTCAGATCCAGCAATGTCTTGGGTTCGTTGGTGTTGGTATTACCATCGTATTCGAGAATGACTTCGGTGGTCGCACGCAGGGTATTCAGACCCAGTACAATCGGGCGGTACAGGGTGCCATCAAGACTGGTGAGGGTCTCCGGCAGTGGTGACAGTGCCAGACAGCCGTGCGCATCGGGTGCTTCAACAGGAAACTCCACGAAATACCCGCCCTGCCCGTCAATTTCCGGACGGGAGAAAACGCCGACTTCCCACAGCTCATTGATGGCTTCCTGCATATTGCGCTCAGAGAACAGGCGCTGCTTGGGTTCGCAACCCTGCACCACAGGCGCTGAGCTGCCACCACTGAGATCGCACTGCTCGTAGTCAAAGGTTGCTACATCTTCGTCGCGGTCGCCGTCACGGTCACTGTCTCCGGTGTCCTGACGGTAAACGGTCGGATAGAAACGGTACCGGTAAGATTCACCGTCTTTGACGTAATAATCGAAGTACTCCACATCCTGACCATTAATGGTCTCACTGCCCGTGCGGTAGCTGACCAGACCGGATGAGACATAGCCATCGGTATAAACCGACGATTCAGACGGTGAGAAAAAGCCATTGAAAGACGCAAACTGGCTGTCGGCATAATACTCAGCAGGGTTTGTGCTTTGGGCAGAGACGAAGACGCTGGAGATATTCTGGTCGTCTTCACTGTCGTCACCCACCACATCGGAAATGCGGCCGTTAAGAACCACGGATTCGATGTTGTAATGCATCTCACCCGCACCGGATGGATCTTCAACACCCCGGTAAAGGATGAAATAGGAGCCGGTCAGTTCGGTTTCTGTCTCAGTGCCAACGGTGGTCACGTCATACAGAGAAGCATCCGCCCAGCGCAGCTGGTAAGCAATTTCCGGCTCTGACACCGGATCCTGCAGGGTGCTGAACGATGCTCCGTAGAAGACGCGCACACCACTGGGCGTGCTGATGACGTCGCTGCTGTCGCTCTCGTAGGTGTGATCAACACTCAGCTGAACATTGCCGATGCGGTAGCCACCCGTGATAAACACATCAATCGCCTGCGAACTGGCCGGGTTGTCATCGTCGTCAGTGGTATTCAGGTCAGCAACACCCTGGGTAACTTCGATCTCACCATCATTAATGGTCAGTGTGGCTGTTGCTGTGTTGTAGTCGTAATTCTCCAGCCAGGTCCAGCTGCTGTCCGGCGCCGGACAACCGGAGTTGAGATAGCAGTTACGGTAGAACTCAAAGGTGTGGACATAGGCCAGCATCAGCTGATCAAGGTCATCCGCGTGCAGGTCACCAATTGAATCCAGCTGATCCATATAACTGTCCAGCTCGGCACGATAACCTTCTTCAAAGAAGCTGGTTTCATAATCACGCAGCACGTCAACGAAGGCTTTAACGCGGTCGAGACCCAATTCATAGGCATCCAGATCCGCACCCAGCAACTCACTCAGCGGCGCCGGGATTCGTGTGGTCAGTGCGCCATCGGCAAAACTGGCCATATCACTGCGCAGTCCGGTAACCACGGTATCGACATAACCGGTCAATGCAGTACCTTCAACACTGATTTTTTCCAGGTTGTCAGCGGCGCGGGCATACAGATCGTACAGGGAGAGGGTCTGATCGCCACCGCGCTGATAAATCTGCGCATTATTGGTGATCATGTCAGCACCGACGGCACGGGCAAAGAACTCAGCATCATCCGTCGCAGTGTATTCAAGCTCATAAGACTGCCAGGCAGCCAGCAGCGCGCCGTAGCGGATGCTGTCGGTGGCTTCGGCCTCATTGGCATTGCGCCAGTCATTCAGTTGGGTCAGGTCAGCTGGTTCGGTAGTCTGCACATCGGTGATACCGAAAATGCGGGAGATCTGAGAAACACTCTGTACCGTGGAATAAGCCGAATAATAACCACCGGTCGTCAGCCAGCCACTGTCCTGCTGATCACCGGCAGATGATTCACTGTACACCATGCTGTAAGCCAGCTGCGCAGCCAGGTCTGTCAGCGGTGTCAGGCGGATACGTTCATTTCGGGAAAGACCAACAGCAACAGTCCGCCAGCCCGGGCTACCGGTAACCGGCATAGCCTCACCGAACGCATAACTCCCGCAGCCATCCGCCAGCTGACAACGGCGGGTGGTCTGTACCTGATCCTCACCAGCCTGACGGCCATAGACATCGAAATACGACAGCTCGTCATTAACAATCACTGACTCAACCTGCCCCTCGGCATCCGAGATGTAAGGGGTATAGGCGACGGCGCCCGGCTGTGACTCCTGCAGATCCCCGCCTTCGGTAACAGCAACGTGGCGGATGATCGCCTCATCCAGATCTTCCTGCCCTGCCTGAACTTTAACGGTAATAAAGCCGGAAGAGCGGTTGCTGTCGTTGCTGCAGCCAGCCAGCAGGCCAGCCAGTAAAGCAGCAGAGACCGGCAGAACGTGCCGGAGAAGGATGGTGCGAGTCACAGAAACCTCATGCGTGTCGGATTGCCTGCGCGGATGATACCAGTACTGACGGGCAAATGTGCACCGCGATTCGTCTAGAAAGGTGCAGGCGCAGACAGTCTGCCTGCTTTACTCTATAATCGCGCCACACCTGAGAACCCCTGAAGTTATGCATCTTTTCGTAGAAAAACTCGTCAACATTGATTTCAGCTACCTGGACGTCACCCGCGGTCTGGTCGGAGAAACCTGGTGGGCCTCCACAAGTCTGGAAGGCGCACTCGATCAGCAGGGAATGGTCTGTGACTTCGGCACCGTCAAAAAAGTTCTGCGCGAGTGGCTCGACCGCGAGATTGATCACTGCCTGCTGGTTCCGGCTCAGGCAGCAGGCCTGAAAGTTCAGGAAAACGATGGCATCACCTCACTCAGCTGGCAGACAGAGCGCGGGCTGATCCGCATGTCGGCTCCGTCTCAGGCCGTCACCCTGATCGACGCTGCGGTGATCACACCTTATACCTGTGCGAAATGGTGCATCGAACAGCTGACACCTCTGTTCCCGGACAGTATTGATCAACTCAGCCTGGCCTTTGAGCCCGAAGTCATCGACGGGCCCAGCTATCACTACAGTCATGGTCTGAAAAAACACGATGGTAACTGCCAGCGGATCGCCCATGGCCACCGCTCACGCATTGAGATTTTTCTTGATGGCGTACGCAACACGGATGAAGAAGCCTGGTGGGCAGAATGCTGGAAAGATATTTATCTCGGCAGCCGCGATGACGTCACTGAAGAAAACGACCAGCACATCGACTACCGCTATCAGGCGGCACAGGGCGATTTCGCTCTGACTCTGCCACGGTCACACTGTTATCTGATGGAAACCGACACCACGGTTGAACTGATTGCGGCGCACCTCACCGCCCGTGTGGCCGAGCGCCATCCGGGCCGTACGGTAAAAGTGCGTGCATTCGAAGGCGTCAACAAAGGCGCACTGGCCTTTTCCGGCCAGTGATAACTCAGGAAGCCTGAGCTTCCATATTCTGCCGGATGCGGCGCTGACCAAGAACAAACAACACCAGCGCCACCGGCATCGCCCACCACAGCCATTCATGCATCTGCTCCGCGAAATGCTGCCCGAGCAAGTAGGCCGCACCGAACAGACCCGCCGCCCAGATAATAATCGAGACCAGATTTGCCAGCGTAAAAGACAGCGCAGGTACCCGCGCGACACCACAGGCGATATAACCGAACGTGCGGATGCCCGGCATACAGCGGATCAGCACCAGCTGTTGCCAGGGTGCCTGCTGCAGCGGGACCGTATGATGCCGGATAACCGGATGATTCATCCAGCGCCCCAGTTTCTGCCAGGCATTGGCCAGACGGCCGAACAGGTAAAGCGCGGTATCACCGATCAGCATGCCGGTGCAGACCGCAGTAAAGGCGATTTCAGGAGAGATTTTCTGACTCACAGCCAGCATTGCCGCGGCGATAATGGCCAGATCCTCCAGCATAAAGGTGGAGACAATCACGGCGATCACCAGCCACGCCGGGGTATCAGAAATGTTTAACAGAAAATCCGGCATACCGATTCTTCATAATGGCTGAGGTAAAAATCGGCGGCGATTGTAGCAGAAGTCTGTCTTCTGCCCAGCCCTGCTGGCTCTTATTGCCGCCTGATTCCGCCTGTCTGACATCTTTATGCTGAGAAAGTATCCCGGATCCGCTAAAATGCCGCGCTTTTCCACAAGCCGTCGAACCCGCCCGAGACGAAGAACCTGAAGAGAACGTTTATGGAACTGTCCGCACTCACTGCAATTTCCCCTATTGATGGCCGTTACGGCAGCAAAACAGCCTCCCTGCGTGGCATTTTTTCTGAATTCGGTCTGATCCGTGCCCGGGTTGAAGTGGAAATCCGCTGGCTGCAGTGTCTGGCACAGCATCCGGCCATCACCGAAGTGCCGGCCTTCTCGCCCGATACTGACGCCCTGCTGAATGCCATTGTCGATAACTTCTCCGAAGTAGGTGCATTGCGCATCAAGGCGATTGAAGCCACCACCAACCACGACGTCAAAGCCGTGGAATACTTCATCAAAGAGCAGTTTGCCGGTAACGCTGAACTGCAGGCCGTCAACGAGTTTGTTCACTTCGCCTGTACCTCAGAAGACATCAACAACCTGTCGCACGGCCTGATGCTGAAAGCCGGCCGTGACGTACTGCTGGATGAAATGCGTAAGATCGCAGCCGCTATCCGCAAACTGGCTCACGAACAGGCGGCTCTGCCTATGCTGTCCCGTACTCATGGCCAGACTGCATCGCCGACCACTCTGGGTAAAGAGATGGCCAACGTGGTCGCACGTCTGGAGCGTCAGATCAGCCAGATTGAGAAGGTTGAACTGCTGGGTAAAATCAACGGTGCCGTCGGCAACTATAACGCTCACATTTCCGCCTATCCGGATATTGACTGGGCCGCCAACGCCGAAGCCTTCGTTACCTCTCTGGGTCTGACCTTCAACCCCTACACCACCCAGATTGAACCGCACGACTACATCGCTGAACTGTTTGATGCCATCGCCCGCTTCAACACCATCCTCATCGACTTTGACCGCGACATCTGGGCCTACATCTCCAACGGTTACTTCAAGCAGAAGACCATTGCCGGTGAAGTCGGCTCATCCACCATGCCGCACAAGGTAAGCCCGATCGACTTCGAAAACTCCGAAGGTAACCTCGGCATCGCTAAGAGGCTGTAACCAGCACCAGCGCAGAAACTGCCGATTTCCCGCTGGCAGCGCGACCTGACCGACTCCACCGTACTGCGCAACATGGGCGTGGGCGCCGGTTACAGCCTGATCGCTTACGCCGCCAGCCTGAAAGGCATCAGTAAGCTGCAGGTTAACGAAATCCGCATCAGTGAAGACCTCGACAACGCCTGGGAAGTACTGGCTGAGCCGGTACAGACCGTGATGCGCCGTTACGGCATTGAACAGCCGTACGAAAAGCTCAAAGCCTTCACCCGCGGTAAGGCCATCACCCAGGATGCCATGGCAGAATTTATCGCCACCCTCGAACTGCCTCAGGACGCCAAAGACGAACTGAACGCCCTGACTCCGTCTACCTACCTGGGTAATGCTGCGGAGCAGGCTAAGAACGTCTGATCCAACCCGTCGGCAGCCGGCCTTCTGTTCCGGCTGCCCTGTTCCTGCCCTGCGGAGATCAATATGCAATTACTTGGTCATCTGAGCGCCGCTGAGTTTCTGCGCGACTACTGGCAGAAGAAACCTCTGCTGATCCGCAACGCCATCCCGGACTTTGAACCTCTGCTGTCAGCCGAAGAGCTGGCCGGACTCAGCCTCGAAGAGGAAATTGAATCCCGCCTGATACTGGAAGAAGGCAGAGCCGGCCCATGGGAGCTGCGCAAAGGCCCCTTCACAGAAGATGATTACCGCCAGTTACCCGATAAAAAATGGACCTTATTGGTTCAGAGCGTTGACCAGTGGCTGCCGGAAGCGGCTGACCTGCTGGGGCTGTTCGATTTCCTGCCCGGCTGGCGCATCGACGATCTGATGATCAGTTACGCCGTGGACGGTGGCAGTGTCGGTCCGCATTTCGACCAGTACGATGTTTTCCTGCTGCAGGCCGAAGGCCAGCGCGAGTGGCGCACCGGGCAGCGCTGTAATGCAGACAGTGCCCTTATCAAAGGCACGTCGTTGAGCATTCTGGCCGACTTTAAAGAAGATGAACGCTGGACACTCAACCCCGGCGATATGCTCTATCTGCCACCGGGGCTGGCGCATCACGGCATTGCCCGGGGCAACTGCCAGACCTACTCCATCGGCTTCCGCGCACCGTCTGCCGCGCAGCTGGTCGAACGCGCCGCCGACGCCATCCTGTCTGGCCTGACCGAACATCAGCGCTACGCCGATGCCGATCTGCACGAGCAGGAAGCCGGTGGAGAAATCAGCCCCGCTGCGGTACAGCGTCTGAAGACCCTGCTCACTGAACAGCTCAACCGGGACGACCTGCTCAGCCGCGTTCTCGGCGAGCTGATGACCGAGCCCAGAAACAGCCCTGAACCGGATGACCCGCAGACACCGGACTGGTCTGAACTCTGTGAAGCCCTGTCATACACAGACACCCTGTACCGCCATGAACAGGCCCGCTTTGCCTTCAGTCGTCATAGCGGTCATATTGAGATGTATGTACAGGGAGAAGCACAGATATTGCCAGACAGCGATCTGGCTCTGGTCACAGCCCTGTGCGGTTCACGTACCATGAGCAGCTCACAAATCATGTTGCTGGCCCGCAGCCAGACAGCCCAGCAGCTGCTGTGTGATCTGTATGGGCGCCACCTGATTTACGCAGAAGGAGACGATGATGGAAGTCCGGATTACTGACTGGCATCAGGCCAGGGACGCTGCCCGCGCCATCCGTACTGAGGTGTTTATCCGCGAGCAGAAAGTGCCGGAAGAACTGGAGTGGGATGACGACGACCTGACAGCCGTCCACTTCATTGCCTGGGACAAAGGCGAGCCCGCCGGTTGCGCCCGGCTGCTGCCCGATGGTCACTTCGGCCGTATGGCTGTACGCCGCGAATGGCGTCGCAGCGGCACCGGCACCGTTCTGCTGCAGTCACTGATTCAGTATGCCTTCAGCCAGGCCGGTATGGAGATTCTGCGTGCCAGCGCCCAGACCAAGGCACTGATGTTTTACCACAGCAATGGTTTCAATGCCGACGGCGGTTTTTACGCCGACGCCGATATGCCCCATGTGCATATTCACCGGGAGCACCGGGCGCGCTCACTCAGTGATCATCTGATTCCGGGCAAAGACCGTGAAACCCATCGTCTTGAGACCCTGATTGCTCAGAGCGGCTGGCTGGAAATCGTCCTCAGTGCCAATCCGCATCATGTCACCCTGCTCTGTGGTGATCCGCATCATGCACTATGGTCGGACCCGGCCGTCATTGAAGCATTCAGCCAGTATGTCCGCACAGACAGCAGTCACGGCCCGCGCCTCACGCTGCTGTTTCCTTCCGAAGAAAAACACTGGGAGCGGCATCCACTGGTGCAGCTGCAGCAACGCCTCAGCAGCCTGATCGAACTGCGTATTCAACCTCAGATCCCCAAACAGGCCCTGCTGCTGGCAGAGCCCTGGGGTGTCATGCAATTTGTGAATGATGAGATCGCCATGGCGGAGATGAACAACCCGTCCCGGGTGGAGCATCTTAAGCTGGAGCTCAGGTCATTGCTGGAACACAGTCACCGGCCACAGAATGCACCCCAAAGCTTTCTCTGACTGATCAGTGCAGGCCCGGCTCAGGAAAGCCCAGCCTGCAGCAACGCGGTTACCCGGGCCACATCGTCCGGCGTATCAATGCCATGGCCCGGCGCCTGATCAATCACCGTCATATGAATACCCACGCCATACCAGAGGGCACGCAACTGCTCCAGTGACTCTGTCTGCTCCAGCGTACAGGTTTCCATACTGCCGTAGGACTTAAGGAAAGAGACACGGTAACCGTACATACCGATGTGGCGGTACACGGCCATACGCCCGGTAACCTGCTCACGGCTGACCTTGTACAGGTCACGGTCCCATGGAATGGAAGCACGGCTGAAATACAGCGCGAAAGAACGCTTATTCAGCACCACCTTCACCACGTTGGGATCGAATGCATCGTGTGCGGTCGTGATGGGGGTACAGACCGAGCTCATGCCCGCATCCGGGTTCTGCAGCAGGCCATCCGCGGTCTGCTCTATCAGGGATTTAGGTATTAACGGTTCATCACCCTGCAGATTCACAATAACCGTATCGTCATCCCAGCCCATGGCCAGTGCAACTTCGGCAATACGCTCAGTACCGTTTTCATGATCCGGTGAGGTCATGATCACCCGCCCGCCAAAACCTTCGACGGCCGCACGGATGCGCTCATCGTCGGTGGCAACCAGCACCTCAGAGACACCGGCTTCAAGCGCCCGCTCATAGACATGCTGCACCATCGGCTTGCCCGCCAGATCAATCAGGGGCTTACCCGGCAGACGGCTCGAGGCATAACGGGCAGGAATTACAATTTTATAATCAGACATGGTTCACCTGAGAGCATTCTGCCCTCTTACACTTCATAAAAATCACGGTACCACTGAACAAACACGCCCAGCCCTTCGGCCAGCGGTGTATCGGGTGCGAAGCCAACATCGGCCATCAGATCATCCACGTTGGCGGAGGTGGCCAGCACATCACCGGGCTGCATCGGCAGGTAGTTTTTCTGCGCTTCAACCCCCAGAGCTTTCTCCAGGGTTTCAATGAACTCACCCAGTTCCACAGGGCTGTGGTTACCGATGTTATAAATCTTATAGGGAGCAGAACTGCGGCTGGCATCATCGCTTTCCGGCGTCCAGTTCTCCACCGGTTGCGGGATTTTATTCATCACGCGCACCACGCCTTCAACAATGTCATCGACATAGGTGAAATCACGCATCATTTTGCCGTGGTTATATACGTCGATGGTTTTCCCTTCAAGAATCGCTTTAGTGAAGGAAAAATACGCCATATCCGGACGCCCCCAGGGACCATACACGGTAAAGAAACGCAGACCGGTACTCGGCAGCCGGTACAGGTGCGAATAGGAATGCGCCATCAGCTCATTGGCCTTTTTGGTAGCGGCGTAGAGCGAAACCGGATGGTCGACGCGGTCTTCCGTCCCGTACGGCAGATGTGTGTTGAGTCCGTACACTGAACTGGAAGACGCATACACAAAATGCTCCACCTGCTGATGACGGCAGCCTTCCATGATGTTCAGAAACCCGGTGAGATTGCTGTCTGCGTAGGCATGGGGATTTTTCAGCGAATAACGTACACCGGCCTGTGCGGCCAGGTGGATCACGCGGTCAAATCTGTTATCGCGGAACAGTGCCGCCACACCGTCGCGATCGGCCAGTTCCATCTGCCGGAACTCAAAACCATCAAGGCGGTTCAGCCAGTTGAGACGGCCCTGCTTCAGGCTGACGTCGTAGTAGTCGTTGAGATTGTCGATACCGATGACCCGGTGTCCCATCTCAACCAGTTTCTTGCTGGTAAATGCGCCGATAAAACCCGCCGCGCCGGTCACCAGTATCTTCATTCCGAGGCTTCCCCGTTGTTGACTGACAATGCCGTGTTCTCAAATTCCGGCAGCATGGCCTTGATGTAAGCCTCCTCAAGGGGCATACGACTTCCCAGAATCAGATCAGCCACTTCCCGTGCCACCCCCTTACCACCGGCAGCCTGAGTGACAACATCTGCGTTATCAAGGACCATCCAGAAAGCATCCGCCGGCGCCAGGCTAAGCCCGACCTTTTTCATCACCTTCAGATCAATGACGTCATCACCTGTGTAGCAGACTTCGTCTGCCGTCAACGACAGAGACGACATCAGATTTTCCAGCACCGGCCACTTGTCTTTTGTCCCGGGAAAGAAATGGGTAATTTTCAGATCGGAGGCCCGGCGTGCGAGTGCAGCGGATTCTTTGGCAGAAATGACGGCAACAGCAATGCCGTATTCCTGCAGCAGTTTGATACCAACGCCATCTTTGACATTAAAGTGCTTAACTTCTTCACCGCTGGCGGAATAACTGAGGGTCCCGTCAGTCAGAACACCATCAACGTCAAATACAGCAAGGCGGATGGCTGAGGCTTTTTGCTTCAGCTCACCGGATAAGGCATCCATAACGGACTCCGGAAATACAAAAGGCGCTATTGTAGCGCCTTGAGTGCGGGTTGGGCAGACCGTCAGAAGGCAACGGCAAGACTGACGTTAGGACCGTGGTTCAGCAGCTGTTCATCCGGATGGACCGTTGTGTCCAGATCATCGAAGCTGCCCTCATGAAACATCACCGGACCTTCGAGATCAACGCGGTAACCCGCTTTGGCCGCCAGACGGAACCAGGGCATCTTCATGTAGTAAACCATGCCCAGTTCGTATTCACCGGCAATACCAAAGCCGGTCCAGGTGGTCTGCTCCGGTTCAGCCTCAGTGCCTGGCGCTGAACGCAGCATAGGTGCAGTCGACTCCAGCTGGCCAATCCCCAGGGCCGTGGTGTTGTAGAAATACCAGTCAAACGTCTTTTCAATCTTGCCACTGAGCATCTTCTCCTTCACCCCATCGAGTTCAAAGACAAAGGCGAGAAAGCGGTTTTCCAGAGAGGTGTCGTAGTACTCAATGCTCTCCTGTTCAAACGCCGCCGGACGCTGATAAGAGAGATACTGCACACCCAGACTGAGCATATCCTCAACACTGTCTCCCCCTTCGCTTTTCTTCAGGAGTTTGATGTCGAGGTATTTGTTGCCCTCAAAAGTTTCAAACACATTGCCAGAGCCATCGGTCATTACCCCATCAAACTCGGAACGTTCAACGGAAACAAACCAACGGTTCTTGGTGATCTGGCCGGCGTAACCGATGACATCCTTCGCCTCCTCGTCCATTTGCAGCACAGCACCGAGACGCAGATCTTTGTACAGCTTCTGGGAGAATTCATAGCGGATGTAAGCGGAGTTTTCGTATTCCACCTCGGTATCGGCCAGAACCGTGATCACATCATTCTGACGGCTGGAGTAGGAAGCACCGAAGTAGGAGTTGGCATCTGCCAGAACCGGGAATGAGAGAGTGCATGAGGCGGCCAGAACAAGGCCATTGCGTATCGGGGTCATGAAGGCTCCGTGAGTTCGTTATTATTATGAACGCACGATTAGAGCACAGCCAGAAGTGTGATTCCAGACACAGAAATACAGAACTGACGAGAAAAAGATGGCATCCCCAAGGGGATTCGAACCCCTGTTACCGCCGTGAAAGGGCGGTGTCCTAGGCCTCTAGACGATGGGGACACAAGGACAATCAAGAAGGTTTTGGTGGAGCCTAGCGGGATCGAACCGCTGACCTCAACACTGCCAGTGTTGCGCTCTCCCAGCTGAGCTAAGGCCCCGTCTCAAAACGTGCGCGCATAATAATTAGCGGCCCGTTATGTGTCAACACTTTATTAAAAAATAATTACGTTAAACAATAACTTACAGGGTGTGCCGGACTGGTGGACGGATGCATCCGTCCCCAGCCGGCAGCGGTTTATCAGCCTTCGCCCTGCTCTGCTGTGGCCATCACAGTCAGCAGATGCTGAAAGTCTTTTTCCATTTTTTTCAGCTTCTTCTTACCCGGGGCTCCCAGTACATCCACCGCATGGCGGACGCGCGCACGGGACATATCAGGCCCCAGCAGCGCCATGCTGTCGAGTACGGAGATGGTTGACGTGGTCCCGGCAATTGCCATGAAAAATGGCTGCAGGAAGTCTCGGATCTTAAGATCCATCGCCCGGGCCAGACCAAACAGCGCCTGTTCGATGTTCTCTTTGTCCCAGTGACGGATAGCTTCCAGCTGCCACAGACCGTACTGCAGCACCTCGGTCACCTTCTCGGCATCCAGCGCCTTGTGTTCAAAGCTTTCCGGTGTCAGCGGTGTCAGACCACTGAGAAAGTGACCAGCCAGCGGCGCGACATCACTGAAGACTTCAACACGCGGCAGAATGTGCGGGATCAGCGGCAGCAAGGCTTCTTTCTGCAGGCCCCAGTCAGCGAAGCGTTCAGCAAAACCTTCCGGTGACAGCTCGCGCAACCACAGACTGTTGAGCCAGCGCAGTTTCTCAACATCAAATACCGGGCCTCCGAGGGATACACGGCTGATGTCGAAGTTGGCAAACATCTCATCACGGGCGAACTTTTCACGCTCGTCCGGCATCGACCAGCCCATACGACCCAGATAGTTCAGCAGCGCTTCCGGCATAAAGCCCATGCGCTTGTAGAACAGGATGGAGGTCGGGTTCTTACGCTTGCTCAGCTTACTCTTGTCCGGGTTACGCAGCAGTGGCATATGGCAGAGTTTCGGCATGTCCCAGCCAAAGTATTCGTAGAGCAATTTGTGCTTGGGAGCAGAACTGATCCACTCTTCACCCCGGATCACATGGGTGATTTCCATCAGATGGTCATCCACCACGTTAGCCAGGTGATACGTCGGCATGCCATCCGACTTCAGCAGAATCTGAGCATCTACCTGAGACCAGTCCAGTTCAATCACACCGCGCAGCATGTCATCAACCGCACAGGTACCGGTTTCCGGAACGCGCATACGGATCACAAAAGGCGCACCTGCTGCTTCACGGGCAGCCACCTCATCGGCAGACAGTTCCAGTTCACTGGCTTTCAGTGCCGTCTGGTGACCACTCTCCTGCTTGGCATTACGGATGGCATCCAGTTCTTCTGCCGTACGATAGCATTTGAAGGCATGACCGGACGCCAGCAGTTGCTCAGCGTATCCGGCGTAAATGCCCTGACGCTCACTCTGACGGTATGGACCGTGCGGGCCACCCACATCAGGGCCTTCGTCCCAATCCATCCCCAGCCAGCGCAGACTGTCGAGAATCGCCTGTTCGGATTCCGGCGTACTGCGCTGCTGATCCGTATCTTCGATACGCAGCAGGAACTGACCGCCGTGCTGACGGGCAAAAGCCAGGTTAAAAAGTGCAATGTAAGCGGTGCCTACGTGGGGATCACCGGTCGGAGATGGTGCTACCCGGGTGCGGACAGTCATGCGGAAGCCTCAGAAATACAGAGTGTTGAAGAGGCCGGATTATAGAGGAATCACCCTCGCCTTGCATGGTGGATAGCTTGCATGGCGGATAATGGGCAGACAGCAAAAAGGGAGCCGCAGCTCCCTTTTACATTCCAGATTCTGAGATCAGAAGCTGAAACCCACACCGATGGAGTAAGCCCATGGGTCTACGGTAACGGTGGTGGTGTTTTTACCCAGAGGCGCTCCATCAAACGGGCCCCCAGAAGCTGGAACTGAAAGGTTAGAGACTTCTGCATCCAGATCAAGACCTCCAACATACTTCACATCAGCGGTGACAAACCAGCTTTCATAGAAATTATACTCAGCACCGACCTGAAGCAGATAGCCCAGTCCATTATCAATATCCATTTCAACATCGTTACCAAACGCACCCTTAACAATGCTATTAGTAACTTCTGAATCATAGGTCATCAGATATGCAAAACCAGCACCTACGTATGGACGGAATTTTTCTTCCAGCATGAATTTATACACAAGGCTCACGGCTGGTGACAGTGCTTTAGTCTCACCGAGTTTTTCACCAAACACTGGCAAACTGAGCTGTGACTCGTTTTTCAGCGAACCTGTATGATTAATGTCTACCGTGTACGGCAGGCCAACGATTGTCTCAACCGACAGATGACCATCCGCATAGGGTAATACGTAACCAAGAGTTACTGTCGGAACGTTAGAGTCACCGACAGCAATACCAGATCCTTCAATCTCACCTTCATGAACAGCCCCTAATGCAACCAGAGTCTGGGCTGCTGTCGAGTTCTGATCAGTCTCCAGAGAGACTTCGGTACTGCTGGAGTCCGGACGGATCAGTGTGACGCCCGCACGGAAATAAAAGGGTTTGTCGCCTGAGGCGCTCATATGGTCGTCCGCGGAAGCCGTGACAGGTAACAGCATAGTGGCAGCAGCGAGACCGGAAATAATCAGTTGTGTTTTGTTCATATTTATTTTTCTCTCAGTTGGTCCTTCTCCACGACAAGCATAGAAGCCCGCAGAGAAGTCATCGTCAGATGAGTGTAAATTTTCCCTGAAATACAGGTTATTCACCTTTCTGTGGACATAAAAAAACCGCGGCTTGTTCCGCGGTTTTTTCAGATCTGCCCGTCAGTTAGAAGTACTGAGAGTCAGTTCACAAAGCGGCTTACCAGCCGGTTTTTTCTTTCAGCGCTTTGCCGATGTCGGCCAGGCTGCGCACGGTAGTCACACCAGCATCCTGCAGCGCTGCGAATTTCTCATCCGCAGTACCTTTACCACCGGAAATAATCGCACCGGCATGACCCATGCGTTTACCCGGAGGTGCAGTCACACCCGCGATGTAAGACACCACAGGCTTGGTCACGTTGGCTTTGATGAAAGCCGCGGCTTCTTCTTCTGCGGTACCACCGATTTCACCGATCATAACGATGGCTTCAGTAGCCGGGTCGTTCTGGAACATTTCCAGAATATCGATGAAGTTAGAGCCCGGAATCGGGTCACCACCGATACCGACACAGGTGGACTGACCGAAACCGTAATCAGTAGTCTGTTTAACGGCTTCATACGTCAGAGTACCTGAACGGGAAACGATGCCCACCTTGCCCGGCAGGTGAATGTGGCCCGGCATAATGCCGATTTTACATTCTCCCGGAGTGATCACGCCCGGGCTGTTGAAGCAACCGGAG
>OBIY01000482.1_pt1 | contig 15453 bp, 9 predicted proteins | sample 1519841 | NCBI WGS metagenome assembly OBIY01 (sample SAMN03019774, study PRJEB22545) | beach sand metagenome | biome: beach; feature: sea beach; material: beach sand | place: USA: Municipal Pensacola Beach, FL | collected 2010-07-30 | depth 30-40 cm m
ACCGTTAACGGCAGCCTGGACCTGGAGCAGGGCAGCCTGCTGGATTTCGAATTTGGCGCACCCGGCAGCGACTTTTTCACCTCCGGGCAAAGTGACAGTGTCACCGTGAACGGGGATCTGGCCATCAACGGCACGACGCTGACGCTCAACGATGCTGGCAGTTTCGGCCCGGGGTTGTATCGCCTGTTTGATTACACCGGCACGCTTTCCGAAAGTAACGGTGGTCTGCAACTGGCTGCCCCGGACTCGTCGCTCACAGTGCAATACCTGTCTGGCCCCCGGCAGATCAACCTGCTCAACACGGGCGACCTGACGCTGAATTTCTGGAACGCCAATGGTCAGGCCAGCGGCACCACCCAGGGCGGAGGGGATGGCAGTTGGACCGCGACGAATTCCGTCTGGGCCGATGCTAACGGCGCGGCTACCGGCCCCATGATCCCCAGCCCGGGCTTTGCCATCTTTGCGGGGGATGCCGGCACGGTAACGGTGTCCGACGCGGATGGCGCGGTGCAAGCGCAAGGGATTCAGTTCGCCAGCGATGGTTACCACGTAGAGGGTGACGGCCTCACGCTGACTGGTGCGGGCGGTGAAATTCGTGTTGGCGATGGCAGTGCGGCCAGTAGTGGCTACGAAGCCTCTATCAGCAGTGTAATCAGTGGCAGCAACGGCTTGATGAAAACCGGAGAAGGCACGCTGGTATTGGGGGGCAGCAACGACTATGTCGGAGACACCGTTATCACTGCCGGCACCTTGCGTACTGTGCAGCATGACGCGTTGGGGGATGCCAGTAACCGCCTTGTTCTGGACGGTGGTGCGTTCCATGTAGAGGGGGCAGCAATGACCAGCCTCTTCAATCGTTATCAACTGGCACTGGGCAGCCAGGGCGGCACCCTCGTGATGTATCAGGATGCGACTATCCGCAGCGACCTGAGCGGTACCGGGGCGCTAATCGTGAAGGGCCCCAACACCCTGGACCTGGAAGGCAGCAATGACTTCTCCGGCGGCCTAATGATTGCCGGCGGCATTGTGCAGGGTGAGGTCAGCGCATTGGGCTCCGGTTTCATCGAGAATAACGCTTATCTTGCGCTGCTAGATGCCGGGCAAGCCGAGCTGGGCAATGACCTGTCCGGCTCCGGCTTGATCAATATGGGCGGCGGGGGCGAGGTTCGACTGACCGGTAATAATGCGCTGTTCAGCGGCGATTTCCGTCTACTTAATGGCGCCTTGATCGGTGACGCGAATGCCTTTGGCAGCGCCACCATCGAGAACCAGTCTCGACTGGTGCTGGATCAAGCGGCGGACGGTATTTTTGACAACACCCTGTCCGGTAGCGGCGACCTGGAAAAAACCGGCAGTGGAGCCGTGAGTTTGGAGCAGGATGCGGTTGCCTTCAGCGGCAATACCGTCATTCAGCAGGGGCGCGTCAACGCCAACAGCAACTGGAGCAACAGTACCTTTACTGTAGAAAACAACGCCGTGCTCGGCGGTACCGGCCAGGTGGGGGATACCACCATTGAGTCCGGTGGTACGTTGGCCGCAGGCAACTCCATTGGCACCTTGAACATCAACGGTGACCTGACTTTCAACAGTGGCAGTCAGTTGGCACTGGAAGTGGATCCTGCCAGCATCAACAGCGACCGGATCGAGGTCAGCGGCCAGGCCAATCTGGCAGGCTCGGTGCTGCATGTGGGCAACGACGGCACCTACCAGCCTTTTAGCACCTATACCTTTCTCAACGCTGCCGGTGGCATCAACGGCCAGTTCGATGGTGTTACGTCTAACTATGCCTTCCTGAACCCGGTATTGAGCTACGGCAGCAATACCGCGTCGCTGGAATTGCTGCGCAATGATCTGTCGTTTGCCAGCGCCGCACTGACTGAAAACCAGCGTGCGGTAGCCTTGAATGTGGATGGCATGCCCATTACCCACAGTCTCTACCGGAAGGTCTTACAGATGAGCAAAACGCAGGCGGCTGATGCGTTCCAGGCATTCAGTGGTGACAGTTTGCTGGCGGGTTTAACGGCTGGGCAGCAACTGCAGCAACGATTCGCCATCGGCATGCGTCAGCGTGGCCGAAATGCCGGTGGTCATTCCGGCGGCGGCATGGACACACGCTTGTCACGAAAACTGCAGGCGCTGGCGGCGCCTTCCAATCCTTATGCGCAGGCCGCCGCAGCCAGTTCGGTAAACCAGACCGCGAGTGCTGGTGCAGTGGGCAAGCGTAACGGTGTCTGGGTGCAGGCCCAATCCTCCCGTTTTGAAGAGGATAGCCAGGAAGATATCGGCAATGCAGCCTATGCTTTCCGGGGAGACCAGCTAGCACTGGGTGTCGATCATCAGTGGGATCACTGGCTGCTAGGTGTTGCAGCGGGAAGTGCGGATGGCACGCTGGATTACGACAATCGTCAGGCCGATGGTGATGTGTCCTCGTGGTTTGCTGGCCTGTATGGCCGCTGGAGCAGTGCGGGGGCCTGGTTCCTGCGCGGCGATCTGAGTTATGGCAGCAGCGATGTGTCCCAGCAGCGCATGGTATTGGGCGCACCAGCGGAATCCGATAGCAGCGTGAAGGCCCTGCGGGTGGCGCTGGAATCCGGTTGGGACCTGGCCTGGGGGGAAAATGGTTTGCATCCCTACGCGATGGTTTCCATGACCCGTATCGAGCGGGACGGCTTTCGCGAAACCGGCGGCGGCATCGCCGGCCTGACTGTGGACGACAGTGAGCTAAACAGTGGCGAAGCCTGGCTGGGGGCGGACCTGTCACGCGCCTTTGTGGTGGGGGGCGACTGGCTGGTGGCAGAAGGCGGGTTGGCGGTGGTGCAACCCTTTGGCGATACCCAGGCCGAACAGACTGCTCGCTTTGCCGGCGCGCAGCAGGGCTTCACCGTGTACGGCGCCGACCAGGACGATACCCAGCTGGCCGCCAATGCCGGTGCCGAATGGTTTATGACGGCGGATTTTTCCCTCTGGCTGGGGTATCGAGGGCGCTTTGGTGGAGACACCGAAAGCCACGGTGGCTTGCTCAGCGCCAACCTGACCTGGTAAGGAATTAACCATGAGAAAAAGCAACGTGTTGGCGGCTGTGGCCAGCTGTGCCGCTCTGGTTCTGGGGGGCTGTGCGGGCAAGGCGCCTGACGATCCCTGGCCGGGGTATCGCACCGACGGAAAGGGTCAGTTGTTGAAAACCGCCGACGGCCATTGTTGGCGGACGGCGGACTGGACGGAAGACAAGGCGGTGCCAGCATGTGATGTGGCTATCACAGGGGAGCCGGTTGTGGCAGTGGAGGGTGAAGCGTCAAGCCGCGACGCAGTCGCAGAGAATGTCGCACCGGCGCCTGTGCGGGTGACCTTTGCGTTTGACTCAGCGGTGCTGGGCGAGGCAGCCCGGATCGCGCTGAAAGCCTGGTACCAGGCGGTGGCCAAGCTTGAAGGGGAGGTGGTGGTGACGGTGAATGGCTACAGTGACCCGTTGGGGCCTGCCGGTTATAACCGGAACCTCGCTGAACAGCGTGCGCGAGCGGTAGCTCGCTGGTGGGAAGAACAAGGTGACAGTACTGCTGCTCTACAGGTCGAGGGTCACGGCGAGGATGCGGGCGTTTCGGGGCTGCATTGCCAGTCGGTACCGGCTGATGAGATGAGAGCCTGCTATCAGCAAGATCGACGGGTCGAGTTGCGTATTCAATAAGACCGAAATTCGTTAGCCCTGCTGCACGTTCTGCCGATAGCTTAATGCTTCGCGCAGGTGATCGCGTTCCACCTCTGCGCTGCCGGCCAGATCGGCAATGGTGCGCGCCACTCTGGCGCTGCGGTGCAGGGCGCGGGCGGAAAGGCCAAGGCGGTTCATGACGCCTGCCAGCCAGTCGCGATGAGGCCGCAGCATCGGGTCCAGTTTGTCGCTGCGCAGCTCCCGGTTGAGGCATTGCTGGCGCTGCCATTGGCGTTGCCAGGCGAGGCGTACCCGACTTGCGACCTGCTCACTGGTTTCGCCTTCCCGGTCGCCCAGCAATTCTTTGGCATTGACGGCCGGAACATCCAGATGAAGATCAATTCTGTCCAGCAACGGCCCGGACAATTTCCCCTGGTAACGTTTGGCTTTTTCACAGCGATAACCGCAGCTTTTGTCCGGGTCGCCGAGGTACCCGCAGGGACAGGGGTTCATGGCGGCAATGAGCTGAAAGCGGGCGGGGAAAGTGAGCTGCTGGGCGGCACGGGCAATGCTGACTTCGCCGGTCTCCAATGGCTCTCGCATGACCTCCAGCACCTTTCTGTCAAACTCGGGTAACTCATCGAGAAACAGAATACCGTGATGGGCAAGGGAGATTTCGCCCGGTCGCGGGTAGCTGCCGCCACCGACCAGGGCGGTGGCCGATGAGGTGTGGTGGGGTGCCCGGTAGGGCCGCTGGTAAAACTGTTGGCTGCTGCGGGGTTGTTTCAGTGAGTGGATGGCGGCCACTTCCAGGGCCTGTCGGGTGCGCATGGGAGGCATCAGGCCGGGCAGGCGGGAGGCCAGCATGCTTTTGCCTGCACCAGGCGGCCCGCACAATAACAGCGAGTGGCCACCCGCGGCAGCAATTTCCAGTACCCGTTTAGCCGTTTGTTGCCCGCGAATTTCGGACAGGCAGCCTCCTTCGTTCCGTTGCTGGGAGGGAGGCTGACAGGGATGGGGTTCCAGGGGCTGCTGGCCGGTCAGGTGGGCCGCAATACGGGCGAGTTGGCTGGCAGCCAGAGTGGGGGTGCCGGGCAGGCTGGCTTCTTCGGCATTATCGGCAGCGACGATCAGGCTGCGATCTTCCGCCAGGCAGGCCAGCGAGGAAGGCAGCATGCCGGATACCGGGTTGAGCTGACCGTTGAGGGATAACTCACCAATGAATTCATAGCGGTCGGTAGCGACGGTACCCAGCTGGCCGCTGGCCACCAGAATGCCAAGGGCAATGGCCAGGTCAAAGCGGCCGCCATCCTTGGGCAGGTCGGCAGGGGCCAGGCTGACGGTAATGCGCCGTTGGGGAAAGTCGAAGCCACTGTTGACCAGCGCGGACCGTACACGGTCGCGGCTCTCGCGCACGGCCGTGTCGCCCATGCCGACAATGGTGAAGGCCGGCAGGCCCGGAGCAAGGTGGGTTTCCACGCGCACTTCGTGGGCATCAATGCCCACCGGGGCGCGGCTGTAGAGCAAGGCGTGGGTCACACGTTCTTCCGGTCATTGAGACAGGACGCAGTGTAGAAGTCGGTGGGCAATAACGCTGTGCGCGTTCACCGTCAAACGCTGTAAGACGCTGGATCGTGACGCGTAAGAAATGGCGTATCGCGGAGTGGCGGGATTTCATGAACCCTTGCTGGTGATGAGGACCAATCCGGTATGGGGCGTACCCACAGAGATGCCTGTGTTGTCTCGGTGATCTCTGCACCCTCGGTGGTGACCCTGATATAGAGGCGTCACCACTTCCGGGGGTTACATCACAGTCCCAGGTTGTCGAGGATACGCAGGTTGGGGCCGGCCTGGTTCATGGTGTAGAAGTGCAGTCCCGGAGCTCCCATGGCCAGCAGTCGCTCGCACAGGCGGGTGACCACCTCTTCGCCATAGGCTTTTACCGCGGCATCATCATCCTTGAGGTCGTTGAGTTTGCAGCTCAGCCAGCGAGGCACGTCGGCACCACAGTTAGCAGAGAAACGCAGCAAGTTGGCCACGTTCAGGATCGGCATGATGCCAGGGTAAACCGGCGCGTCGCAGCCAATTTTCTGCAGCGCATCCAGGTAGTAACCATAGGCGTCGGCGTTGTAGAAATACTGCGTCAGTCCGCTGTTGGCGCCGGCGTCTATCTTGCGTTTGAAGTGATCAATGTCGTCGGCGAAGCTGCGTGCTTCCGGGTGCATTTCCGGGTAGGCGGCCACTTCCAGTTGAAAGTGATCGCCGGTTTCCTGGCGGATCAGGGCCACCAGCTCGTCGGCGTACTTTATTTCACTTTGCGCATAGCCCATGCCGGAAGGCAGGTCGCCACGAAGGGCAACGATGCGGGTGACGCCGGCCTCCTTGTAACCGTTCACCAGTTCCAGGATTTCGTCCTTGCTCTGGCCGATACAGCTCAGGTGCGGAGCGGTGTCGCCATGCTGCGCGCGCAGCTTGTTGACCATATCGCGAGTGTTGTCACGGGTGGAGCCCCCGGCACCAAAGGTGCAGGAAAAAAAGTCCGGATTCTTGGCCAGCAATTTCTTCTGTGTTGCCAGTAGTTTCTCTTTTCCCGCATCGGTTTTCGGCGGAAAAAATTCAAAACTGATTCGTTTCATGGTGCTTGCCATTTGCGTTTGTCGTTGTTGAAAGCGTAGTGCTTTCGATGGCCGGGTCGGACGTCGGCGGTCTGATGCTTTTGGCATCCGACTTCCGACGTCAGACGTCCGACTTAGTATTTGTAATGCTCGGGCTTGTACGGGCCGTTCACGTCCACGCCGATGTAATCTGCCTGCTCTTTGGTGAGTTGGGTGATCACGCCACCGAAACCTTCCACCATGTAACGGGCGACTTCTTCGTCCAGATGCTTGGGCAGCACTTCCACCTTGAGCATGTTTGCTTTCACGGTGTCGGAGTGGCTGGCGTAGGCCTGGTCGAACAGGTACATCTGCGCCAGCACCTGGTTGGCGAACGAGCCATCCATGATACGGCTGGGGTGACCGGTGGCGTTGCCCAGATTCACCAGGCGGCCTTCAGACAGCAGCAGCAGGAAGTCGCCTTCGGCCTTGTTACGCCACACCTTGTGCACCTGTGGCTTCACTTCTTCCCATTCCCAGGTTTCGCGCATGAAAGCGGTGTCCACTTCGTTGTCGAAGTGACCGATGTTGGAGACCACAGCCCCTTTCTTCAGCGCCTTGAGCATGTTGGCGTCACAGACATTGAAGTTACCGGTGGTGGTCACGATCAGGTCGGTGGTACCCAGCAGCTCGGCGTTCACAGAGGCTGCAGTGCCGTCATTCACGCCATTGTTGTAGGCGCTCACCACTTCGAAACCGTCCATGCAGGCCTGCATGGCACAGATCGGATCGGCTTCGGTGACCTTCACGATCATGCCTTCCTGACGCAGGGACAGAGCGGAACCCTTGCCCCCGTCGCCGTAACCAATGACCAGGGCCTTTTTGCCGGACAGCAAGTGGTCGGTACCGCGTTTGATGGCGTCGTTAAGGGAATGACGACAGCCGTACTTGTTGTCGTTCTTGCTCTTGGTGACGGAATCATTCACGTTCACCGCCGGCACTTTCAGGGTGCCTTTCTTGAGCATTTCGTACAGACGGTGCACACCGGTGGTGGTTTCTTCGGTGACGCCGTGAATGTTGTCCAGCATCTGCGGGTAAGTCTCGTGGATGTAGCCGGTCAGGTCGCCACCATCATCCAGGATCATGTTGGCTTCCCACAGTTCGCCGTTACCGTCGCGACAGGTCTGCTCGATACACCACATGTACTCTTCTTCGGTTTCGCCTTTCCAGGCAAAGACCGGCGTGCCGGCAGCAGCGATGGCGGCAGCGGCGTGATCCTGGGTGGAGAAGATGTTGCAGGAGGACCAGCGCACTTCCGCGCCCAGTGCCTGCAGAGTCTCGATCAGCACGGCGGTCTGGATGGTCATGTGGATACAACCGATGATCTTGGCGCCTTTCAGCGGCTGCTCGGCACGGTATTTTTCGCGGATGGCGATCAGGGCCGGCATTTCGGTTTCGGCGATATCGATTTCGGAGCGGCCATAGGCGGCCAGGGAAATGTCAGCGACCTTGTAGTCGGTAAAGGTGTCCGCTTTCGCGTTCATGAGAGTCTCCATTCGTTTATGACGAATGGGCGCCGTTCTATCGTGTGAACTCACCTGGCGAGCCTCGCGGTCCAGCCGCTGCAGCGCCCCTCGCGGGGTGAGTCAAAATTGTGTTGCAGGAGTGGCGCGTGAGCCGTGAAAGCCTCTCGGCAATTTGCAGCGACGCGCCACTCCTGCGGCAGGTTTTACAGTGCCTTGGCCAGTGCCTCGGCTTTGTCGGTTTTTTCCCAGCTGAAGCCTTCGCGGCCGAAGTGGCCGTAGCTGGCGGTGGGGCGATAGATCGGCTTGCGCAGGTCAAGCATCTCGATGATGCCGCGCGGACGCAGGTCGAAGTGTTCGCGTACCAGTGTCACGATGGCCTCGTCGCTGAGCTTGCCTGTGCCAAAGGTGTTGATGGAGATAGAGGTGGGCTCGGCCACACCGATGGCGTAGCTCACCTGAATCTCACACTTGCTGGCCAGGCCAGCAGCAACAATGTTCTTGGCGACATAGCGACCGGCGTAAGCCGCGCTGCGGTCCACTTTGGACGGATCTTTGCCGGAGAACGCGCCACCACCGTGACGGGCCATGCCGCCATAGGTGTCCACAATGATCTTGCGGCCAGTGAGGCCACAGTCGCCCATGGGGCCGCCGATCACGAAGATACCGGTGGGGTTGACGTGGTACAGGGTGTCCTTGTGCAGCCACTCTTCCGGCAATACCGGTTTGATGATTTCTTCCATCACGGCTTCGCGCAGCTCGGCCAGCTTGATCTCCGGCGCGTGCTGGGTGGACAGCACCACGGCTTCCACGGCCACCGGCTTGCCGTTGTCATAGCGCAGGGTGACCTGGCTCTTGGCGTCCGGACGCAGCCACGGCAGGGTGCCGTTCTTGCGCAGTTCTGCCTGACGCTCCACCAGACGGTGAGAGAAATACACCGGTGCCGGCATCAGGGTGTCGGTTTCGTTGGTGGCAAAGCCGAACATCAGGCCCTGATCGCCTGCGCCCAGATCCTTGTCTTCTGCTTCGTCCACGCCGATGGCGATATCGGCAGACTGCTTGCCAATGCCGTTCAGTACCGCACAGCTGGCACCGTCGAAGCCTTTTTCGGAACTGTCGTAACCGATGTCCAGGATCACCTGGCGAACGATGTCTTCCAGTTCCACATAGGTATTGGTACGTACTTCACCGGCGACAACGGCCATGCCGGTTTTCACCAGGGTTTCAACGGCAACGCGTGCCTGGGGGTCATCCTTGATGATGGCATCCAGAATGGCGTCCGAGATCTGGTCAGCCATTTTATCGGGATGGCCTTCGGACACGGACTCGGAGGTAAAGATGGAATATTCACTCATTGCTGGAGTGCTCCTTGGTTGCTGGTCTGACGTCGGACGTCAGAAGTCTTACGCTAAAAAACAGAGCGGGTTGGATTTCGTCCCCTGACTTTCGATGTCAGATGTCCGACCCCTCTCCAAGTAATAACACCTGGAACAATCTTCGTGCCCTAATCGAGGCGCTTGAATGTTCTCACTTGCACCTGAAACCCATTTCGCAGTGCCAGGAACTGACTTTCCTGTAAGGCCAGGCCAGCGCGGCCGGCCCAGTCCACCAGATCGGCTTCCTCGAAGCCGAGCCAGAAATCGCCACAGGCTTCGTGGGCCCAGTGCTGATCGTGATGACACAGGTCGGTGATCAGCAGGGTGCCGCCATCATTCAGCTGCCGTGAGGCGGCGCGAAGGGCACTGGCCGGGGCAGGCAGGTGGTGCAGCACCATGTTCAGCACCACGGCATCCACCGTGGGCAGGGTGCGGGCGCTATCGGGCCAGTCACCCAGTATCAGTTGCACATTTGACCGTTTGGCGACGGTCTTGCGGGCACGTTCGAGCATGGCCTGGGCATTGTCCAGCCCCGTTACCTGTTCAAAGTGCCCGGCCAGTTCGCAGAGAAAGCGGCCGTCACCGGGGCCGATCTCCAGAGCGCGTTTGCCCTCGGGGCAGGCGCGCAACAACAGCTCGCAGGCCTGCTCGGCGTATTGCTCGTAATCGGCAATCAGCTCTTGCTGGGCGTCATGCTGCTCCGCATGGCGGGCAAAAAACGCCCGGCTCTGCTCGGCCCGTTGCTGCTGGACCTGCTCCAGACGCGCAGCCACGGCGTCGTCCAGAGCCCCATCATCCAGTTCGTCCAGCAAGGCGCTGTGAATGGCGCCTTCTACGTTCTCCGCCTGGGGCAGGCGGCGGCGGTAGAAAATGGAGTTGCCTTCCCGCCGCTTTTCGACCAGGCCGCCTCTGGCCAACACTTTCAGGTGATGGCTCATGCCGGATTGTTTCATGGCCATGATGTCGCACAGCTCCAGAACGCCAAAACTGCTCTGGCCAAGCACCTGCAAAACCTGCAGACGCAACGGATCACCAGCGGCCTTGAGAAAGCCCGCCAGATGATCGGTGATGTCCGGCAGTGCCGGAGGGGTGGCGGCCAATGCAGTCATGGAGCGGAGTCTACGGCATTTCACACCTAAATCAAAATAAATTGATATAGGTTGTCATGCCGGATCGAGGTGCCGGTCTGGTCTGTGGTCCCCGGGGCTGTTCGCCTTCATCACATTTGCCCGTAACCCGCCCTTGAGGGACAATAGCGCCCCTTTTCAGCCACCAGTCAGTTTGGAGCCCTGCATGTCCAGTGCCCCCGCCAGCCGTGATCTCGCCAATGCCATCCGTGCCCTGAGCATGGATGCGGTTCAAAAAGCCAACTCCGGCCACCCCGGCGCCCCCATGGGGATGGCCGATATCGCCGAGGTGTTATGGCGCGGTTTCCTGAAGCACAACCCGCAGGACCCGACCTGGGCCGATCGTGACCGCTTTGTGCTGTCCAATGGCCACGGCTCCATGCTGCTGTATTCCCTGCTGCACCTGTCCGGTTACGGGGTCAGCATCGAGGACATCAAGAATTTTCGTCAGTTGGGCAGCCCCACTGCCGGTCACCCGGAATACGGCGATGCCCCAGGAATCGAGACCACCACAGGCCCGCTGGGGCAGGGCATTGCCAACGCCGTGGGCATGGCGCTGGCCGAGAAGATGCTGGCCGGTCAGTTCAATCGTGACGGCCACACTATCGTGGATCACAACACCTACTGTTTCCTGGGTGACGGCTGCATGATGGAAGGCATTTCCCATGAGGCCTGCTCCCTGGCGGGCACTCTGGGGCTGGGCAAGCTGATTGCCTTCTACGACGACAATGGCATCTCCATCGACGGTGAAGTGGAAGGCTGGTTCACCGACGACACCGTGGAGCGTTTCCGTGCCTATGGCTGGCAGGTGATTCCCAATGTGGATGGCCACAATGCCGAAGAGGTGAAGGTCGCCATCGAGAATGCCCGCGCCAACACCGACCAGCCGACCCTGATCTGCTGCAAGACCATCATTGGTTTTGGTAGTCCCAACAAGCAAGGCAAGGAAGAGTCTCACGGTGCTGCGCTGGGTGACGACGAAACCGCCCTGACCCGCAAGGAGCTGGGCTGGCAGCACGGGCCGTTCGAGATTCCTGCAGACATCAAGCAGGCCTGGGATGCCAGCGATACCGGTGCGGCAGCGCAAGGCGAGTGGCAGCAGCGCTTCGAGGCGTATAAAGCCGCATATCCAGAGCTGGCCGCTGAATTCCTGCGCCGTCAGGCGGGCGAGCTGCCGGCAGATTTTGCCGAGCAGGCCGATGCCTATATCCGCGAGTGTCAGGAAAAGGGCGAAAAAGTGGCCACCCGTAAGGCCAGCCAGAATGCCCTGGATGCTTTCGGCCCGCTGTTGCCGGAACTGGCCGGTGGCTCTGCCGACCTGGCCGGCTCCAACAATACCCTGTGGAAAGGCTGCAAGCCGGTAAGCGCCGAAGATGCCAGCGGCAATTACATTCACTACGGTGTGCGTGAATTCGGCATGACCGCAGTGCAGAACGGCCTGTGCCTGCACGGCGGCCTGCGTCCTTACGGCGGGACCTTCCTGGTGTTTATGGAATACGCCCGGAATGCCGTACGTATGGCCGCACTGATGCACCAGCCGAACATTCTGGTGTACACCCACGATTCCATTGGTTTGGGTGAAGATGGTCCGACTCACCAGCCCATCGAACAGATTGCCAACCTGCGCCTGACACCGAACATGCGCACCTGGCGTCCCTGTGACACGGTGGAATCTGCCGTGTCCTGGAAGAAAGCGATTCTCCGTCAGGACGGCCCCTCTTCCCTGATCTTCTCCCGTCAGGGGTTGCCCTGCATGGCGCGTGGCAGTGAGCAGCTGGCCGCGATCGAGAAGGGCGGCTATACCCTGCTGCAGACCGGCGAAGGCACCCCCGATGCGATCATCATCGCCACCGGCTCCGAGGTTGAGCTGGCAGTGAAAGCGGCCGAAGCGCTGGCGGGCAAGAACATTCGTGTGGTGTCCATGCCCTGCGTGGAAGAGTTTCTGGCACAGGACGCGGCCTATCAGGAAAGCGTACTGCCCTCTTCCGTGCGCGCCCGTGTAGCGGTCGAAGCGGCCATCGCCGATTACTGGTATCGCTTTGTTGGCCTGGACGGCAAGGTGGTCGGCATGACCAGCTTCGGCGCTTCTGCCCCGGCCGGTGATTTGTTCAAGCACTTTGGCATCACCGCCGAAGCGGTGCAGGGTGCTGTGGAGTCCTTGCTTTGATAGAAACGGGCCGGGTGCCGGACGTCAGACTGCTATGAGGATTGCCATCAACGGCTACGGCCGTATCGGTCGTTCCTTTGTTCGTGCCCTCGCCGAGCGCGAGGGGGCGGGGTGGCAGGCGCCGTTCAGCCTGGTGGCGATCAACGACAAGGGGCGGCCGGAAGATTTGCTCTACCTGACCCGCTACGACACCACCCACGGACGTCTGGCGGAGCCGGCGGAACTGATCGAAGGCATGCTGCGCATTGGCCAGCAAGCGCCGCGCCTGCTGGAGCAGCCCAAGCCGGAACAGTTGCCGTGGGCCGAGATGGAGGTGGATCTGGTACTGGAATGCTCCGGCCATTTTCGCAGCCATGCCGGCGCATCGCGGCACCTGGACGCGGGGGCGAAGAAAGTGATTATTGGCGCCGTGCCGTTTGATCAAGCCGATCAGGTGGTGGTCTATGGGGTCAACCACGAGACGGTGGCGGCCGACCACAAGGTGATGTCTGCGGGTTCCTGCACCACCCATTGCATTGCTCCCTTGCTGGCACGGCTGGATGAAAGCTTCGGGATTCAGCAGGTGCTGATGAAGGAAATCCATGCCTACACCTCGGATCAGACCCTGCTGGACCATGTCCACCGGGATCCACGCCGGGGTCGGGCCGGGGCACAGAACATCGTGCCCACCACCAGCAGTGCCATTGGCGCGGTGCAGCAGGTGCTGCCGCAGCTGGAAGGCAAGATCAGTGGCAGCTCCATCCGTGTGCCTACCCTTAACGTGGCCATGGTGGAGTTGACGTTGCGACTGGAACAGACACCGGACGAAGCCAGTCTCAACCCGTGGTTACACCAACAGGCAACAGCGTCTGGTGGTCTGATTGGCTACAATGACGCCCCGCTGGTCAGCGTGGATTTCAATCACCGCCCGGAATCCGCCATTGTCGATGTCACCCAGACCCGGGTGCAGGGCGACATGGTGCAGGTGGTGGCCTGGTACGACAACGAATGGGGCTATGCCAACCGCCTGTTGGACTGGGTGGCGGCCATGGCCGAACAAGCGTCGGATGACTGACGTTTGCAAGAATCTGTAAACCGAGACGACAGCATCATCCTCAGCGGATGGTTCCAAACGAGGTAGCAAGACCATGAACTTCAAGCGCATGACCGACCTGGATCTGGCAGGCAAACGCGTTCTGATCCGTGAAGACCTGAACGTGCCGGTGAAAGACGGCAAGGTCACCAGCGATGCTCGTATCCGTGCCTCTCTGCCGACCATTGAGCATGCCCTCAAAGCGGGAGCCAAGGTGATGCTGATGTCCCATCTGGGACGTCCCACCGAGGGCGAGTACGCCGAGGAGTTTTCCTTGCAGCCGGTGGCGGATCACCTGGGTACGCTGCTCGGCCGTGACGTGCCGCTGGTGAAGGACTGGCTGGACGGTGTTGAGGTGGATGCCGGCCAGGTCGTGCTGTGCGAGAACGTTCGCTTCAACAAGGGCGAAAAGAAAGACGATGACGCGCTGTCACAAAAAATGGCGGCACTGTGTGATATCTATGTGATGGATGCGTTTGGCACGGCGCACCGTGCCCAGGCGTCTACCCACGGGGTGGGTAAATTCGCTTCGGTGGCCTGCGCGGGCCCGCTGCTGGCCAATGAACTGGATGCACTGGGCAAGGCTCTGCAGAATCCGGAAAAACCCCTGGTGGCCATCGTCGGTGGTTCCAAGGTGTCCACCAAGCTGGAAGTGCTGGAGGCCCTGTCCGACAAGGTCGATCAGCTGGTGGTGGGTGGCGGTATTGCCAATACCTTTCTGGCGGCTGCCGGGCATCCGGTGGGCAAGTCCCTGTATGAAGCGGACCTGATTCCGGCGGCCAAAAATATTGCTGACAAGGTGCATATCCCGATCCCGGTGGACGTGGTCACTGCCAAGGAATTTGCCGAGTCTGCAGAAGCGGTCACCAAGAAAGTGGAAGACGTGGCCGACGATGACATGATTCTCGACATTGGCCCGCAGACGGCCCACATCGTGGCGGCGCTGATGAAAGAAGCCAAAACCATTATCTGGAATGGCCCGGTGGGCGTGTTCGAGTTTGATCAGTTCGGTGAAGGCACCCGCGAAATGGCGGAAGCCATTGCCGACTCCGATGCGTTCTCCATCGCTGGCGGGGGTGACACCCTGGCCGCCGTGGACAAGTACGGTATCAGCGAAAAAATCAGCTATATCTCCACCGGTGGCGGTGCCTTCCTGGAATTTGTGGAAGGCAAGGTGCTCCCTGCGGTGGCCATGCTGGAAGCACGAGCGAAAGATTAATGGTGGATCGGGCGCCTGAGATTGGACGTCCGACGGGTTTTCAAGGCAGGGCGCAGTCGTCCTGCACAGGAATAGACGAAGGGGAAACGACAATGGCACTTGTAAGCATGCGTCAGCTGCTGGATCACGCCGCCGAGTTTGGCTATGGCGTTCCGGCTTTCAACGTAAACAACCTGGAACAGATGCGCGCCATCATGGAAGCGGCGGACAAGACCGATTCCCCGGTGATCGTGCAGGCGTCTGCCGGCGCGCGTAAATACGCCGGCGCCCCTTTCCTGCGTCACCTGATTCTGGCGGCGGTAGAAGAATTCCCCCATATCCCGGTGGTGATGCACCAGGATCACGGCACCAGCCCTGCGGTGTGCCAGCGTTCTATCCAGCTGGGTTTCTCCTCGGTGATGATGGATGGTTCCCTGGGTGAAGACGGCAAGACCCCCACCGACTACGAGTACAACGTGGACGTGACCCGTCGTACCGTGGAAATGGCTCACGCCTGTGGCGTGTCTGTGGAAGGCGAACTGGGGTGTCTGGGGTCCCTGGAAACCGGCGAAGCCGGTGAAGAAGATGGCATCGGCGCGGCGGGCAAACTGACCCACGAGCAGATGCTCACTGACCCGGAAGAAGCTGCTGACTTCGTGAAGAAGACCAAGGTGGATGCCCTGGCCATCGCCATCGGCACCAGCCACGGTGCCTACAAGTTCACCCGTCCGCCCACCGGTGACATTCTGGCCA
>OBIY01000483.1_pt1 | contig 15442 bp, 13 predicted proteins | sample 1519841 | NCBI WGS metagenome assembly OBIY01 (sample SAMN03019774, study PRJEB22545) | beach sand metagenome | biome: beach; feature: sea beach; material: beach sand | place: USA: Municipal Pensacola Beach, FL | collected 2010-07-30 | depth 30-40 cm m
CAAGTCGGCCACGGTGTCCCAGGCCAGGCAGGCGGCGTAGGTGCCGTTGCCGTGCAGCTCGACGATGCGGTCGGCCGGCACGCCGCTGGCCCGGTGCAGCCCGTCGATGTTCTGGGTGAGGACGTGGCTGACACGTCCGGCCGCCACCAGCCGTGCCACGGCACGGTGCCCGGCGTTGGGCTGCACTGCACCGATGGCGTCATCGAGTTCGAACTTGCGTCGCCACGCCTCACGCCGGGCGGCCTCCGAGGCCAGGAACTCCTGGAAGTCGATGGGCCGCAGACGGCTCCACAGTCCGCCGGGGCTGCGAAAGTCCGGGATGCCGGACTCGGTGCTGATGCCGGCGCCGCTGAACACCACCGTGCGACGACTTTCTGTCAGCAGACGGCGGGCGCGGCCGATAATGGGGTCGATGCCGGTCATCGCGTGCTGTTTTCCAGGAGGTCCAGACGATGCCGATCCTGCCTGAGAATTTTTCCCGCTGGCTAGTGGCCGTGCTGGAAATTCTGGCGGCGCTGTTCGTTTTTGCGCTCGGCGCGCTGGTGCTGACCGCGCTGGTCATGTACGTCTCCGACCGCGTGCAGACGCGACACACGGTGCGGCGCAATTTTCCGTTGATCGGTCGTTTTCGCTATGCCTTCGAGCGGTTGGGCGAGTTCTTCCGCCAGTACTTCTTCGCCATGGATCGCGAGGAGCTGCCGTTCAACCGCGCCCAGCGCAGCTGGGTGTACCGCGCGGCGAAGAACATCGACAACACCGTGGCGTTCGGGTCCACGCAGGACATCCACCGGCCGGGCGCGATCATCTTCGCCAGCAGCCTGTTCGCGCCGCTGGATCAGGAAGCCCAGCCGGCCAAGCCGGTCACGCTGGGCCCGTTCTGCCGCCAGCCGTACACCACGCGCGCCATCCTCAACGTGTCGGCCATGAGCTACGGCGCCCTGTCGCAGCCGGCGGTGCTGGCGCTGTCCATGGGCGCCGCGCGCGCCGGCTGCTGGCTGAACACCGGTGAGGGCGGGCTGGCGCCGGCGCATCTGAGCGGCGGATGCGACGTGGTGTTCCAGATCGGTACCGCCAAGTACGGCGTGCGCGAGGCCGACGGCGGCCTGTCCGAGACACGCCTGCGCGAACTGGCGGCGCTCGAGCAGGTCAAGATGTTCGAGATCAAGCTCAGTCAGGGCGCCAAGCCGGGCAAGGGCGGCATCCTGCCGGCAGCCAAGGTGACGGCCGAGATTGCCGCCATTCGCGGCATTCCCGAAGGGGAGGATTCGATTTCGCCCAACCGGCACCCGGACATCGACGACCTGGACGATCTGCTGGATCAGATCGCCCGCATCCGCGAACTGACGGGCAAGCCGGTCGGGTTCAAGACGGTGATCGGCAGCCTCGACTGGCTGGACGATCTGTGCGCCGAAGTGCGTCGGCGTGGCGTCGAGTCGGCGCCGGACTTCATCACCGTGGACAGCGCCGAGGGCGGCAGCGGCGCGGCACCCATGCCGTTGATGGATGGCGTCGGCATGCTGCTGTCCGAAAGCCTGCCCGGTGTGGTGGACCGGCTGGTGGCCTGGGATTTGCGTGACAGGATCAAGGTGGTTGCGTCGGGCAAGCTCATCAACCCCCGTGGCGTCGCCTGGGCCTTGGCGGTTGGTGCCGACTTCGTCAACTCGGCGCGGGGCTTCATGTTCGCGCTTGGCTGCATCCAGGCCATGCAATGCAACAAGAACACCTGCCCGACCGGCGTCACCACCCACGATCCGCGCCTGCAGCGTGGCCTGGTGCCGGCGGACAAGGCCCAGCGGGTGGCGCATTTCGTGACCAACATGGAAAAGGAAGTGGCCATGATCGCCCACTCGTGCGGCGTATCCGAGCCGCGTCAGCTGTCGCGCCGGCACGCCCGGATGATGGTGGGGCAGGGGCGCTCGATTGGCCTCGACGAACTCTACCCCCAGCCGCTGCCACGGCAGCTGTAGCGCCGCCGAGGGTGGGCGCCATGCCGGGTGGGCACGCGCGTCGCAGGGGGCAAATGCGGCGATGGGTAATGACCGCTCTTGCCGGAGCGGTGCTGACGGTCTGCGTGGCCAATGGCGCCCGGGCGCAGGTGTACCGCTGGCATGATGCCGACGGCAACGTGCAGTTCTCGGACCGGCCGCCGGCCGGTGTCGACGGGCGGCCGGTGCCCGTGCGTCCACCGCCCCCGGTCGGCAGCGGCAGCCCGGCGACGCCGGCACGCGTGGGCCGGGTGGTCATGTATTCCGCCAGCTGGTGCGGGGTGTGCGACCGGGCGCGGCGGTACTTCCGGGCCCACGCCATTGCGTTTGAGGAGTACGACGTCGAGACGACGGTGAAGGGTCGGCTCGACTACCGCCGCCTGGGGGCGGCGGGGGTGCCGGTGATCCTGGTCGGTGAACGGCGCCTGGACGGTTTCAGCGAGCGCGGTTTCAGACGCCTGTACGAGTGAGCGACAGGCGCGGCGGGTCGTTCAGCGGGACAGGTCGGCGGCGCGCCCGGGCCGTGGGGTCGGGTCTTGCAGTTCCGTGCGCACCCAGTCGGCCATGCGCCGCACACGGGTGAGCCAGATTTCGGCCAGGTCCGGGGGCAGGTGGTCGTGCACGGTGGCTTCGAACAGCCGCAGCCACGGGGCCACCTGTTCGGGTTGGGCGCCGACGTGTCGGTGTACGGTGTGCGGGTTGTAGACGTCGTCGCGGTAGCGCTCGCCGCCCAGGTCGAGCCACCAGAAGTGGGTGATGCGCGCCTTGACTTCCGCCCAGTCGCGCACGTGGGCAAAGGTCGGCGCCAGGTCGACGTCGTGCTGCACCCGGTCGTAGAAGTCCGACACCACGGCGGCAAGGGTGTCGCGCCCCAGGCGCGCCGCCAGCTGGCGGTGGGTCAGGGGTGTGTCGGGCATGGCGGTGCCTTCTAGGGGGTGTCGTACAGCCAGTGTTTGAACAGCGCCGTCAGGCGTGGCATGAGCAGGTAACTTAGCACCAGCACCTGCACGATCGACAGCACGGCCACGCGCGCCACCAGCGGCAGCTGCGCCAGCACGTCACCGAACAGCCCGTTCAGGGTCATGCCCAGGACGAACACCGCCAGGGTGATGACCAGCGTCATCCTGTGCCGGCGCGGCACGGCCTCGGCCGGCACCTCCGGCAGCGAAAACCAGAATTCGAGGCCGGATACCTTCTGTATGCGTTCCTCGCCTTCGGTGAGATCCGCCAGGCGTTGCAGAAAACCGGCCCGCTCGGCGGACTGCTCCCAGGCCTGCTGGTGTTGCAGGCTGTCGAAACGGTCCACCAGGACGTAGTCGGCCCGTCCGCCGGGCACGGGCCTGAGCACCGCCACGCCGAGGTGCCCCGGGTAACGGGACACCGCGGCGATGATCTGCCGGACCCAGGATTCGTACGCCTGCTCCTTGCCCGGCCGCACACGTCGGGCAATGCTGACCGTGACCGGTTCCTGACTGGTGATTGCCATGAAAAAACCGTTTTCCAACAGTTAATTAAACAACCATTTGGCGCCTCTTTAAGGTGCGTGGCCAGCTTACTTTGCAGTGCGGAAAACGGCAAGCGGGGGTCGGCTGCTCCGGGCCTCAGAACCAGCGGCGCCAGCGGAACAGAAGAATCTCGAAGGTGGTGATGGCGGCCAGGATGAGCACGACCTCCAGAAAGCCCGACGGGCTGTCGGCCAGCGGAATGCCGCCGACATTGATGCCGAGCAGGCCGGTCAGGAAACCCAGCGGCAGGAAGATGCCGGCGACGATCGACAGCACGTACATGCGTGCGTTCATCTGCTCGGACAGGCGGTTGCCGAGTTCTTCCTGGGCCACGGCGGCGCGCTCGCGGGCGGCGTCCAGATCCTCCACGTAACGGGTCACGCGGTCGGCCTGCTCGCGCAGGTGCAGCAGGTGCGCGGGCGCCAGCCACGGCAGGTTGACCTGGGCCAGGCGGGCCATGGCATCGCGCTGCGGCGCCAGGTAGCGACGCAGCGCGATGATCTCCGCCCGCAGGCGCGTCAGCTCGCCGCGCAGGCGCCGCCCCTCGGCCTCGAGCGTCTGCGACTGAATGCGGTCGACGGTGTCGTCGATGTCGCCGATCACGCCGGCCATGCGATCGGTCAGCCGCTCGGTCAGGTCGGTCACGAAGTCGGCCGCGTCGCGCGGGCCGCGGCCCTGCTGCAGGGCCGCGCACAGATCGTCCACCGACAGCAGCCGGCGCAGGCGCACGCTGACGATGCGACGTTCGTGCATGTGCAGGCGGATCGACACCATGTCTTCGGGGTCCGAGCCCGGATTCAGGTTGACGCCGCGCAGGAACAGCATCACGCCGTTGTCGACCGGCGCGCAGCGCGGACGCGTCTCCTCGGCCAGCAGTGCCTGCACCACCAGTTCGTCGAGCCCGCTGTCCTCGCGCAGCCACCGCTGGCTGGTCTCGGCGGAGCGGTCCAGATGCACCCACAGCACGCCGTCGTCCGGCTCCCAGTGGGCGATCTCGTCCCAGCCCAGGCGCTGTCCGCCGCCGTGGCCATCGAGCAGATAGGCCGCCACCAGTCCGTCGTTCCTGTCGCTCACTGCGTTCCTCCGTCGACGTGTTTGCAGGAAACGCATAGCGTAGCGGTCCGGCCGCCGGCCGGCTTCCCTACAATAGGCGCCAATCCCGTATCCGCCCTGTCGTGTCCCAATGAACGCCGCCGACCGTCCGCCGTCCAGCAACTTCATCCGCCAGATCGTCGAGCAGGACCTGGCCGCCGGCAAACACCGCGCGGTGGTGACCCGCTTTCCGCCGGAGCCGAACGGCTACCTGCACATCGGGCACGCCAAGTCGATCTGCCTGAACTTCGGCCTGGCGCGCGATTTCGGTGGTGTCTGCCACCTGCGTTTCGACGATACCAACCCGGCCAAGGAAGAGGTCGAGTTCGTGCAGGCCATCGAGCGCGACGTGCGCTGGCTGGGGTTCGACTGGGGAGACCGGCGCTTCCACGCCTCGGACTACTTCGAACAGCTGTACGACTTCGCCTGCCATCTGATCCGCACCGGCAAGGCCTACGTGTGCAGCCTGAGCGCCGAGGACACGCGCGCCTACCGCGGCACCCTGACCGAGCCGGGCCGTGACAGCCCGTACCGCACGCGCACCGCGGACGAGAACCTGGACCTGTTCACCCGCATGCGGGCCGGCGAGTTTGCGGATGGCGCCCACGTGCTGCGCGCCAGGATCGACATGGCCTCGCCCAACCTCAACCTGCGCGACCCGGTGCTGTACCGCATCAAGCACGCACCGCATCCGATCACCGGCAACGCCTGGTGCGTCTACCCCATGTACGACTACGCGCACTGCGTGTCGGACGCGCTGGAGGGCATCACCCACTCGCTGTGCACGCTGGAGTTCGAGGACCACCGCGCCCTGTACGACTGGATCCTCGACCAGCTGCCGGTGCCCTGCCACCCGCGGCAGATCGAATTCTCGCGCCTGAACCTGTCGTACACGGTCATGAGCAAGCGCCGCCTGCACGAGCTGGTCACCGGCCGTCACGTCAACGGCTGGGACGACCCGCGCCTGCCGACGCTGTCCGGCCTGCGCCGGCGCGGCGTGCCGGCGGCGGCGATCCGCGATTTCTGCGAGCGCGTGGGCGTGACGCGCAAGGAGAACGTCATCGACCTGGTGCAGCTGGAGACCTGCACGCGCGAGGCGCTGGAGCAGTCCGCGCCGCGCGCGCTGGCGGTGCTGCGCCCGCTCAAGGTGGTGATCGAGAACTACCCGGCCGGCCAGGTGGAATGGCTGGACGCGCCCAACCACCCGCAGCGCCCGGAGCTGGGCAGCCGCCAGCTGCCGTTCGGGCGCGAGCTGTACATCGAGCGCGACGATTTCATGCTCGACCCGCCCAAGGGCTTCCACCGCCTGGCACCCGGCCGCGAAGTGCGCCTGCGCTTTGCCTACTTCATTCGCTGCGAGCAGGTGGTGACCGATCCGGTCAGCGGCGAGGTGACGCAGCTGATCTGCAGCTACGACCCGGCCACCCGTGGCGGCAATGCGCCGGACGGGCGCAAGGTCAAGGGCACGCTGCACTGGGTCGACGCCGCCCACGCCGTGACCGCCGAGGTGCGCCTGTACGACCGGCTGTTCTCGGTGCCCGACCCGGCCGGCCAGGACGACTACCTGAGCCTGCTGAACCCGCAGTCGCTGCAGGTGCTGCAGGACTGCCGCCTGGAGCCGTCGCTGGCGCAGGGCGGCGAGGCACGCCAGTTCGAGCGGCTGGGGTACTTCGCGCCGGACCCGGACAGCCGGCCCGGCGCGCCGGTATGGAACCGTACCGTGTCGCTGCGCGACACCTGGGCCAAGGTGGCGGCGCGCGGCTGACGCGCCCGAACGGCGGTATAAAGAAAAATCCACCGCCGGTGCCTTGCGGGGCCCGCAACACAACGACGAGAGGAGTGCACACCCCATGAACGACGCCAACCGCCTGGCCCTGCACAGCGTCGACGCCGCCGCCGACAACCCGTTGCTGCCGCTGCTCGAAGCGCAGCGGGCGGCGTTTCTGAAGGTTGGCCCGACCTCCTACGAACACCGCATCGCGGCGCTCAAGCGCCTGCGCCAGGCGGTGGTCGACCACCACCAGCAGATTCTGGATGCCGTGGACGCCGACTTCGGTCACCGCTCGCGGCACGAGACCTTTTTCGCCGACGTGATCGGTCTGCTGGGCGAGATCCGCCACACGCGCAAGCACCTGCGCAAATGGATGCGGCCGCGGCGTGCCGGCTGGAGCCCGCAGTTTCCGCTGGCCAAGGCGCGCATCCATTACCAGCCACGCGGGGTGATCGGCATCATCGGCCCGTGGAACGTGCCGGTGCTGCTGACCCTGTCGCCGCTGATCGGCGCCATCGCCGCCGGCAACCGGGCGCTGATCAAGACCTCCGAGTTCTGCCCGCGCACGGCCGAGGTGGTGACGGCCATCGTCAGCCAGGCCTTCACGCCGGACGAGGTGGCGGTGGTCAACGGCGGTGCCGAGGTGGCGGCGCATTTCTCCGCGCTGCCGTTCGATCACCTGATCTTCACCGGTTCCACGCAGGTCGGGCGCATCGTCATGCGCGCCGCCAGCGAGCACCTGACGCCGGTGACGCTGGAGCTGGGCGGCAAGTCGCCGACCATCATCAGCGACGACTACCCGCTCGACGTGGCCGCCGGGCGCATCGCCCAGGGCAAGCTGCTCAACGGCGGCCAGGCCTGCATCGCGCCGGACTACGTGTTCGTGCCGACCGGCCGGCGCGAGCAGCTGATCGAGGCGCTGCGTGCCGCGGTGTCGCGCAGCTACCCCACACTGGCCGGCAACCCCGACCTGACCTGGATCGTCAACGAGCGGCACTTTGAACGCCTGAAGGCGCACATCGCCGATGCCCGCGCCAAGGGCGCCGAGGTTATCGAGATCAACCCCGGTGGTGCGCCGCTGCCGGAGGGTGAGCGCGTGCTGCCGCTGACCGTGCTGCTGGGCGTCACCGACGACATGAGCGTGATGCAGGAAGAGATCTTCGGCCCGGTGCTGCCGGTCAAGACCTACGACGACCTGGCGCAGGTGATCGACTACGTCAACAGCCACCCGCGGCCGCTGGCGCTGTACCACTTCGACGACAACGCCGAGCGCACCGCCCGCGTGCTGGACCAGACCGTGTCCGGCGGCGCCTGCGTGAACGACGTGCTGTTCCACGTCGCCCACGAGGGGCTGCCGTTCGGCGGCGTCGGGCCGAGCGGCATCGGCCGCTATCACGGCTTCGACGGCTTCGTCACCTTCTCGCACCAGAAGAGCGTGCTGTACCAGAGCCGCTGGTCGGTGCAGGCACTGATGCGCCCGCCCTACGGGCCGCGCCTGGAGCGGGTCATGCAGCTGGCGCTGCGCTGGCTGTAGGCGGGGGGGGCCGGGGCGCCCGGCCTGGCGCCACGCAGTGCCCTTGACGGCGGTCAATGGCCGCCGGTCGCGCTTTCCCACAATGGCTGCACCTGAACATTACGAGGTGCCGCCATGTCCACTGCCGTTGCCACGGCTCCTGTCACCACCACCCGGCAGGAAGTCGAAGACCTGATTCACGCCTACGTGCAGTGCATCGACGACGATCGCCTGGAGGAGTGGCCGGACTTCTTCACCGACGACTGCGTCTACCGGGTCGTCCCGCGAGAGAACGCCGATGCCGGCCTGCCGGTGGCGGTCATGTACTGCGACAGCAAGGGCATGCTGCGTGACCGCATCGTGGCGCTGCGCAAGGCCAACATCTACGCCCCGCACTTCTACCGTCACCTGGTGAGCAACACCCGCGTCCTGGGCGAGCAGGGCGGCGTGATCCGCGCGCAGACCAACTACGGCGTGTTCCAGACCCTGCTGGACGGCGAGACGCGCGTCTACAACACGGGCAAGTACGTGGACCAGATCGTGCGGGTCAACGGGCAGCTGCGCTTCAAGGAAAAGGTCTGCGTGTTCGACACGTACCGCATCCAGACCCTGATGGTCACCCCCATCTGAGCCGCCACAGCAAGGAGCAGAACGTCATGGACGCACGCGTGAAACGGACCGGCGGGCTCATCTGGCCGGAAGAGGGTGTCAGCTCGGCGGTGCCCTACGGGGTCTTCACCGAGCAGGCGGTGTACGACGAGGAGCAGGCCCGCATCTACCGCGGGCCGACCTGGAACTTCATCGGGCTGGCGGCCGAGGTGCCGAACCCGGGCGATTTCAAGACCACCTACGTCGGCGATACGCCGGTGGTGATGACCCGCGACGACACGGGCGCCATCCATGCCTGGGTCAACCGCTGTGCCCACCGCGGTGCGCTGGTGTGCCGCGAGCTGCGCGGCAACAACGCCGCCGGCACCTACACCTGCGTGTACCACCAGTGGTCGTTCGACGCCGCCGGTGATCTGGTCGGCGTGCCGTTTCGTCGCGGCCTGGGCGGCAAGGGCGGCTATCCGGCGGACTTCGATCTGAAGGCGCACGGCCTGCGCAAGCTGCGCGTGGAGGACTACCACGGCGTGGTGTTCGCCACCTTCGACGCGAACATGCCGGGCGTGCAGGACTACCTGGGTGCCGGCGGGGCCATGGACGCGCACCTGCAGCGCATCTTCAAGGACCGCGAGATCGAGGTCATCGGTCACGCGCGCCAGTACATTCCCAGCAACTGGAAGTTCTACGCCGAGAACACCAAGGATCCGTACCACGCCAGCCTGCTGCACCTGTTCCACATGACGTTCGGCCTGTACCGGTCGAGCCAGGTGGGCGGCGTCAAGATCACCAACGGCTGGCACACGGTGCTGTTCTCGCGTTCCGGGACGGATTCCGAGGCGGCGCTGGCCGACACCAAGCAGTCGCAGCTGCGCACCTATCAGGCCGACACCTACACCCTGGACGACCCATCCCTGCTGCGCGGGCGCCAGGGCGAGTGGGACGACGACGTCACGCTGGTGATCATGTCGCTGATGCCGAGCCTGGTGATCCAGCAGATCCAGAACACGCTGGCGGTGCGTCAGATCCTGCCCAAGGGTCGCGACGCCTTCGAGCTGGTATGGACCTACTTCGGTTACAAGACCGACGACGAGGAACTGCGCAACATCCGCCTGAAGCAGATCAACCTGATCGGCCCGGCGGGCCTGATCTCCATGGAGGACGGCGAGTCGTCCGTGATCTGCCAGCAGGCGGTGGTGCGCGACCAGAACGACTGGTCCTGCATCGAGATGGGCGGGCGCGACGTCCAGGACGCGGACCACCTGGTCACCGAGACCACCATCCGCGCCTTCTGGGATCACTACCGCGCGCTGATGGGCTACTGACGCGGCCGCTCAGCCCGTCCCGGCGACGGCCGGGACGGGCTGAGGGTTGGTGAACAAATGCGCGTCCTGCGCGTTTCCTGCGTCGCGAGCCCGGTACACGCCCGGACGCGCTCCCACACATCACGCGCTCAGGTGCTTGATGTGTGACCGGCCATCCGTGGCCGGGCTGAGAGCTTGAATGTCACCAGCGCTCAGTCCACCAGTTTCGGCCGGTTGGTGGCCAGATGCCGGCCACCGTCCAGCGGCAACACCGCGCCGGTGATCCAGCGGCTCATCGGCGAAGCGAAGAACAGCACCGCGTCGGCCACGTCGTCCGGCTTGCCGTTGCGCCCGAGCGGATGCACGGTGGCGAAGGTGGCCAGGAACTGCGCCTGCTTCTCGGTCGGGACGGCGCCGTCGAGCAGTTCCGTGTCCTCGACCACGCCGGGGCAGATGACGTTCACGCGAATGCCGTGGGCCGCCTCTTCCATGGCCAGCACCTGCGAGATGTGGCGCAGCGCCCGCTTGGCGCCGCCATAGGCTGCGGCACCCGGGAAGGCGTGTTCGCCGGCAATCGAGGCGATGTTGACGATGCTGCCGCCACCGGCTGCCCGCATGGCTGGCAGGACGGCCGTCATCAGCCGCCTGGGCCCCCAGCAGTTGACGTCCATCATGTTGATCCAGTGCGCTTCGTCGGCCTGCTCGACGGGCGCGAAGCGCATGGCGCCCGCGTTGTTGACCAGCACCTCGATGCGGCCCTGGCCGAACTCGGCGGCGGTCTCGGCCAGCGCCCGTACCTGGTCCGGCACGGTGACGTCGGTCGGCACCACCCGCGTGCGTTCCCCGCCCAGCGCGGCGGCGGTCTGTTCCAGGCGGTCGCGGCGACGGCCGGCCAGCACCACCCGCGCGCCGTGTCCATGCAGGCGCGCGGCAATGGCGCGGCCGATGCCGGTGCCGGCGCCGGTGACGATGGCGGTGGTGTCGTGCAGCATGGCGGTATACCGGGTTGCGTAGTGGTCCGCCATTATCGGTGGCCGCGGCGTGCGCTGCAGTGCCGTGCGTCAGTCCGTGCGGGTGTCGGTGGCGCTCGGGGGAGCGGCCGGTGCGCCGAAGTAGTAGCCCTGGGCCTTGTCACACGCACGGTCGCGCAGGAATTTCGCCTGGTCCTCGGTCTCCACGCCTTCGGCCACCACGGTGAACGCCAGGTTGCGTCCCATGGCAATGGTCGCCTCGGTCAATTTCTGGTCTTCGGGGCTGTGTTCGTAATTGCGCACCACGCTGCCGTCGATGTTGACGGTGTCGAAGCGGAACCGGTTCAGGGTGGACAAGGACGAGTAGCTGGCGCCGAAGTTGTCGATGGCGACCCGCACGCCCAGCGCGCGAATCCGGCCGAGCACGGTCATTGCCTGCTCGACATTCGCCAGCAGCACGCTTTCGGCGATGCCCAGTTCGAGTCGCTGGGGCTCCAGGCCGCTGGCATCGAGGATGTTCTTGAGTTCCTGCGTCAGGTGCGGGTCGGCAAACTGTCGCGCCGACAGGTTGACGCACATCGTCAGCGGCCGGCCGTGGGTGGTTTGCAGGGTCACGCCGTGGCGACATGCCGTTTCGATGGCCCATCGGCCGATGGGCAGGATGAGGCCGCTCTCCTCGGCCAGCGGCAGGAACTGATGAGGCAGAACCAGGCCCAGCTGGGGATGCTGCCAGCGCAGCAGGGCCTCCACACCGGTTACCTCGCCGCTGTTCAGGTCCCGCTGCTCCTGGTAGTGGAGGTTGAACTCGTGCCGCTCGAGCGCCTGGCGCAGCGACGACTCCAGGGACAGGCGCTCCAGGGACGGCTGGGGCGCGCTGGGGTCGTACATGTGGAAGGTGTTCCGTCCGCTTTCCTTGGCGTGATACATCGCCGCATCGGCATGCTTGATCAGCGATTCTTCGTCCTCGGCGTCGTCCGGGTAGCGGCTGATTCCGACGCTGACCGTCACCCGGAACTGGTGACCCAACACATCGTAGGGCTTGCCGACGGCGGACAGGATGCGTTGCGCGACGACCGTCAGGCTGGACTCGTCACATTGTTCGGGCAGCAGGACCACGAATTCGTCGCCGGCCAGCCGGACCACGATATCGCTCGCACGCACGGCGTCGGTCAGGCGCCGGGCGACTTCCTTCAGTAACGCATCGCCGGCATCGTGGCCGAGCGTGTCGTTGATCAGCTTGAAGCGGTCCAGGTCCAGAAACAGCAGGGCCAGTGGCCGTTGATGGCGGCGGGCCAGCGCCAGCATCTGGTGCAGCGTGTGGCTGAAGAAACTGCGGTTCGGCAGGCCGGTCAGGCTGTCGTGTTGAGCGATGTACTCGATGCGTTCGGCGTGGGCGATCTGTTCGCGGGCGGCGCGCTGCCGGCTTTGTTGCAGCTGCCAGCTCAGCCGGCCAAGCAGTGCCATCAACGCCACCAGCAGGATGCTGGCGGCGGTGCTGCGAAGGAGGTAGGTCCGTCCGCGGGCATGGGCCGGCTGCAACTGCTCGGCGGCCGACAGACCGACGACGACGGCAACCGGGAAGTCGTACAGTTCGCGGGCCGCGGTGTAGCGCTCCACGCCGTCCCAGTCGTTGACGTTCAGCCGCACCGGGAGGTGCTCGACATCGTTGTCGGGCACAAGCTGCGCGTAGTCCGTTCTCATGCCGGCGGTAACGGTGTCGCCGCTGCGGCCAGTGCGGAAGATCCCGTCGCTGCCCAGCAGCCCGGCAAAGCCGTCCCGGCCGAGTTTGGCCGCTTCGTAGCCGCTGACGAAGTACGACGCCGGGACCGATATGATGACCGCGCCGCTGAAGTCGCCGCTGGTGTCCCGCAGCGGACGACTGAACGAGAGCATCCAGTCGTCCGCCGTCGCGCCCGGCGCCGGTGTGCCGATGCTCAGGCGTGTCGTGCCTCGTGCCGCTTCGAAATAGTCCCGGCCGGCCACCTGTGACGGGGCGTCGGAGCTCGTGCTGGCGAGGAGGGTGCCCTGGGCATCCGCAACGCTGACCGTAAACCGGAGCGATGGCAGCAGCAGGGCGTGCCCGGCCAGCTGTGACAACGTTTGCGCCGGGTCAGCGTCCCGGCCGACATGGGCGACCAGCTTCAGGGTGCGGTCGATCTCGCGCAGGGCCCTGACGACCTGGGCCTCGTAGGTCTCGGTCAGTTCCCGGGTGGATGCGACGGCGGCGGCGCGGGCGTTGGCCAGTTCCAGGCGCACCAGGCTGGCAGTGGTGAACCACAGCACGCCCAGCAGCAGCAGGGCGAGCGCCGGAAACAGCACCTGTGGCTCGGTCAGGCGTCCCAGGCGGTGGGTTCGGTGCGTGGGACTGTGTTGCGGTTGCATGTTGTCGGCCGGGTTCGGTGAGCCGACGTCAGCGGACGACCACGACTTTGACGCGTGCGTCCAGCGCCGCGTCATCGATGTAGCCGATGGCATTCGGTTGTCGGGCGAGGATGTTCTTCATGGCCTCGGCGTCGTCGACGACCGGTGGCGGTTGCCCGCGGCCGGTGAAAATCATCTTCGACCAGTAGGCCTTCAGGTCCGCGGGGTGCTTGTCGCTGATGGCCAGGTAGTACGCCGAGCGTTGCGCCGAGGTCTCCGGCAGGTCGATGGGCTGGGCGGGGCGGCCGTCGGGAAACTGACGGGCCTTGCCGAGGAAGATATTCGCCACCTCGCGCCGGCTGAGCGTGTCGATCGGGCTGTCCGCGGCCACCACGGTGACGACCTGGGCATCTGCGGTGCCTGCCATCAGCGCGCCGACAATGCCGAGAACCCGAAGCGGTTTTGCCAACATCATGGTGGGGATCCGGCCGCGCGCTCAGAACACGAAATCGACGGTGACGGAAAACAGGTCGGCATCGCCGCCCGGCTGGAACGCCGGCTGCACGTTGCCGAACCGGCCGGTCGAATCGCTTTCGAGATCGACGTGCTGGTATTCGAACTTCACCGCCACTGCATTCAGCGCGTCCCAGCGCAGCCCCAACGCCAGGCTCTGTTGAGACGGCGCGGCGGTCTGCAGGGCGGCGGCGAGGCCGCTGTTGGCGGCATCGGCAGCGGTGGCCTGTGGCGCGGGCAGGCCGCCGGTCGGGATGGCCTGCGGCGCGTGTGTTTGCGAATCCAGCTTGGCAAACGTCACATACGGTTGCAGCTGGCGCAGGCGATAGCCGACGGTGACATAGCCGGCGTGTGTCTTGGGGATCAGCCCGGCATCGGCCCGGCGCGCCCACTCGGCCAGCAGCAGCCAGTTGCCCGGGGTCAGCCGCAGGCCGGCGCTGAAGATCTCGACCGGCGTATCGTCGATGTCATAGCGCCGCGCCAGGGCCATCGCGCGCTGGCCGGCAACCGGAAAGCCGGCCGTGGCCAGGCTGTCACCCAGTCCCGCCAGGCCGTCGGTGAGGGGGTCCAGGTCGTTGCCGTCGAATGTGAGATCGACCCGCAGATAACCGACGCGCACGGCGACGAAGGAGTACTCCAGCGTGTTGCTGAGGATCCACGAGTTCTTGCCCGCGATGCGCAGGCCGTCGACGGCGTCGAAGGTGTTGCTGCCGAAGCTGGCCTGAAAGACGTTGGTGGCCTGGCCGATGTCGGTGTTCCAGGCCAGGTCGATGCCGTCCAGGTTGGTGATCGGCACCATTCCGTAAAGCTCTTGTGGTCCGCGCACCCACGGGTTGGCGTAGCCGACGTTGGCGGTGTCCGACAGCATGAAAATGGGGCTGACCGTCCGGCCGCCGCGCAGGCTCAGTCCGGGCGTGAGCTGGTACTTGACGTTGGCCCACTCGATTTCCGGCGTCCAGCTGTTGTCGTAGCGGTGCTTGGTGACGACCTGCACGACCGCGCTCCAGCCGTCGCCGAAATCGGCGTTCAGCTGGCCGCCAAGCTTGCTGTCGACGCCGAAGTCCCAGCGCCGGGTGTGGCCGGCACCGTTCGGTTGCAGGTAGGTATTCGAGACCACGTCGGCGTCGTCCTGGTCGGAACGCACCACGCCGAGCGTGCCGAACCCGTGCAGCGACAGCGCCGGCGAGGACCACGAGGCCGCCACCACGTCGGCGTGGGCGCCCAATGCCACCACGGCAACGCCGGCCAGCATGAGGCCGCGCGCTGGCCGAGAGTGCTCGACGCCAGGCAAGGGGCGCGTTGGCATGGATTCTCCGTCCGCTGGATTTGTCAGGCAGGGCCGGCGCCGTGGGACGGCCGATACCCGTTGGCTGCGGTGTGAGTTTTGTTATGCAGCCTGGCTCATTTGTTTAGCACGTCGCTGACTTTCTGACCAGCAACGACGGTGGGCCCGAGACGGTCTCACCCGGCCAGCTTGGCCCCGGCCCACACCGCGGCGAGGCACAGCAGCAGGTGAAGCCCGATGTTGAGCGCGGCCGCGCCCGGTCGTTGCTGGGCCAGCACCAGTGTCTCGCCGGCGAAGGCGGAAAAGGTGGTGAAGCCTCCCAGCAGGCCGGCCATCAGGGCCGCCCGCCAGGGCTCGCCCAGCCAGCCGCGCTGCACCAGCACGGCCAGTGCCACGCCCATCAGGAACGAACCGATCACGTTGACCGCCAGCGTGCCGTACGGAAAGGCGCGGCCCAGCCAGGCGGCCAGCCCGTTGACGGCGACATACCGGGCAACCGAGCCAGATCGGAAGAGCACACGGCTCGGTTGCCCGGTATG
>OBIY01000484.1_pt1 | contig 15435 bp, 17 predicted proteins | sample 1519841 | NCBI WGS metagenome assembly OBIY01 (sample SAMN03019774, study PRJEB22545) | beach sand metagenome | biome: beach; feature: sea beach; material: beach sand | place: USA: Municipal Pensacola Beach, FL | collected 2010-07-30 | depth 30-40 cm m
TAGCACTTACTGAAAGTCCAACACTAATCCAATCAACCCAAGGGACCACTTGAGTGCACCCCACACAAAACGTATGAACATACAAACAAGAAGAATATGGCATCAGTAGTTCAGCTATACGGTTCGTCGCCCTTTTCATCCTGAGAAATTTCACGAGTTCCTGCACAATAAAAAGTATAAAGGCAAGCTGATTCGCTCCAAAGGTTACTTCTGGTTGGCGACACGCCCCGCGTTTGCAGGTCAGTGGCCCAGACTGGAGGTATCGCACGCTACGGTTTTGCAGGCATGTTCTGGAAATCCGCACCCAAGGAAAATTGGCCGGTTGATGAGGAATATCTCGCCGCCATTGAGGAACTATGGGAGGAACCCTTTGGTGATATGCGCCAGGAGCTAGTCTTTTATAGGGCAAGGACTCGATGAATGCCTGTTAAGCGAAGAAGAGGTATTACGCGGCAGGGACTACTGGGTGACCTTGAATGATCCCCTTCCCGCGTGGGAGTAACCCGTCGCTATCAACAGTCAACCACGCGGCCGGCCCTAGGAGGTGACGGATCAATGCAGTGTTCAAATAGGCTGATGCGCCAGTCCAGGTGCTGCCTGGTGGAGCTTCCGGTGGAACCACCTCGGCGATCTTAATCTCCGCGTTTTACCACTTCACCTTTTTTAATCAGCAGTTTCGATAGGTGTGAATACCAAGAGCTAAGCCCATGACCATGGTCCAACGCAATGATGCCACCGTTGAAATAGGTATCGGGATAGGCCAGTGTGATCACTTCATTAGCTGACGCCAGTACCGGTGTGCCTGTGGGTACCGGGATATCAATATCGTAGTGAGGCCTTCTAGGTTTGCCATTGAGTACCCGTTGGCTGCCATAGACCCGGAAATATGTCCAACGGTGGGCCAGATGAACTCGGTCTGGTAATCACGACGTTCATCATCCAGTTTACGGGCCTGTTTGATCAGCCGGGCCTCACCGCGGGTACGCTTCAAATCCTGCTCAATAGGCGTCACCTTGCGCCCGGTCAGCCATCGATGCGCTGGATACCATAATCGCGTTTCTCGATTTACAGTTTTTTGGTCTGCACTTTCCCATCCGGGTAACCCAGCCTAAGACTTACTTCTGTGGATTCGTAGCGGTAGAAACCGATCAGGAAATCCCCATCACTGGAAACACGGACTGGATTACCGGCAAATACCACCTTGGTGCCCGGAGATAGCTGCCCCTTGACCAGCCCCTCCTGCAGCATGAGGCCTTCCAACAGCGAAGGTTGGGTCGATGCTATGAAAGACCAAGCCAATAAAAGGATCGCAAAAGTGAAACGATGCAACCTGTCAATTCTCTGCATACGTTTATTCAACTCTTTACGGGTAAAGGGCGATTAGCTTGACTATGGCATTGTTCCAAACTCGATAACAGCGCCTTGAGTAAACTGGAGTAGTGCCCTGTGCCAATTTTAATATCGACGCCGAGGGGATCCATAACACCAATGATCCCAACCTGAGTATTCTCGAACACGCTGTGTGCCATTTCAGGATTATATTGAGGCTCGGTAAATACACAACGAATACCCCATTCGGAAACCGCGTCGCGTATTTCCTTGACCCGTGCGGGACTTGGGTCCGACGCATCTCCAAGAGAGATAGCGCCACTAGCCTGCAGCCCAAATCGCTGCTCGAAATATTGATAGGCATCGTGAAATACAATGAATTTAATCCCTTCAATATCTTTACTTAGGCCATGCATGGTGGTGATCAGAGCATCCAACTCCTCAATCGCATTGGCGGCGTTACGTTGATAGATGGGAGCGTTGGTTGCATCTGCTCTGGAAAGCTCCTTGGCTATCGCCTGCAACCAGATTTTTGCGTTTTCCGGGTCGAGCCAGGCATGAGGATCATGCTCACCGTGATGATCGTGGTGGTGACCGGTTTCGGGTTCTTGTGCTATTGGCTCAACGTCCTTTCCTGAGTCATCTTTAAAAAAATGTTCATTTGCTTCAAACTCGAATGGCATATGCTCGGTAAAGAATGCATATTTCCCGCTTTCCTTAATTGCTACCGAAAATACTGTGGTTTCTTTCGACTCATCAAAACTAAGAACATAGGCTTGCCCCTTTGCTACCAATACATCGCTGTGCCTTTTAGTTTCTAAATCATTTGATTCCAATAATTCTTCAGCCATCTCTTCTGAAGCTTCGATGTCATCAGACTCAAGGATTACCATTTTCATGGCAGGATCTGCATAGTCTCCACTTACCTTAGCAAAAGACCATTTATATGTTCCTGCGGTAAGATCGAACACACCTGCCCACTCAAAAGCATGGTCTTCATGTCCATGCTCATCCTTGTCCGCGTGTTCTTCGTCATGATGCTCGTGGGCTTCGAAGGTGGCACCTTCGCGGAACTTATGCAAGGTGATGCCCGCAACTTCCAGAAGCTCGACTTTGTTAGCTGAACCGGCCAGGTTCTCCAATGGTGTGACAATCCATGGCGTTAGCTCTGTGCTCACGTAGAAAACCACATCGGCACGTTGTAGCGCCTCGGCTTCAGAGGGCCTCATGGAATAGCTGTGTGGTGATGCCCCTGGCTGAATAATAAGGTCTGGTTTTCCCACGCCCTCCATCACCTGTGCGACCAGTGAATGCACGGGTGCAATATCTACTGCCACATGGGGTGGATTTGCAGCTATTGTTAAAGGTGCGAACAGGCAAATGAATGATCCGAATAGTAGTTTTTTCAACATGAGTAGCCCCGGTAAGAGTAATTCAGAAAAAGTTTGATTAGGCACTGAATGACAAGTCAAAATGATATGTTATATCATACCATAACGAAACTGTTTTCTTTTTAAGATTTACCAGTAAACCAAACAGAACATAAGCGCCAATCAAATGCTGATAGAAACCCGAGACCTATTTATCCACCTGGGCCAGAGGCTAGTTCTTGAAGACATCAATATGGGGGTGGAAAAAGGCGAGATTGTAACCATCATCGGCCCTAACGGATCCGGCAAATCAACCTTGCTACGTGCATTGATCGGCGCCGTGAAGCCCACATCAGGCCAGGTGCTGCGTTCACCCGGAGTCGCCATCGGCTATGTGCCGCAACGACTTCACATTGATGAAACTCTACCTATGTCAGTGCGTCGTTTCATGAGCCTGCCACATCGACCAGCGCAGGAAGAACTCAATGCCGCGATGTCAGCCGCCGGTGTTTCAGGACTAGGTCAGCAGCAGGTGATGTCTCTTTCCGCGGGCCAGTTCCAGCGCGTACTGCTGGCGCGGGCATTGCTTGAAAAGCCTGATCTTCTGTTGCTGGATGAAGCTACACAAGGCCTGGATCATCGCGGCTCGGCGGGATTTTACCAGCAAATCGAATCGGTACGGCAGGAACTGGGGTGCGCGGTGATCATGGTCAGCCATGAGCTGCACGTAGTCATGCGCAGATCCGACCGTGTCATTTGCCTTAACGGGCATGTCTGTTGTCAGGGATTACCCGAAGTAGTAAGCGTTTCACCGGAGTACCAATCTCTTTTCGCTCTGGATCAAGATGAAGAAACAGTTTACATGCATCGCGACCATCATGCTTACAGCCATAAGTAAGGAGCTAAACTAATGCTGGACGATTTCCTGGTTCGCTCTGCCCTCGCCGGACTTGGTGTGGCCCTGGCGGCAGCACCGCTTGGCTGCTTTATTGTCTGGCGTCGAATGGCTTATTTCGGGGATGCCACCGCCCATGCCGCAGTACTTGGAGTAGCTTTGTCGCTGGTGCTTGAAACACCAATCTTTGCGGGCGTTCTGGTGATTTCGCTGATGATGGCCACACTGGTCTCAAGTTTAACCGGCCGGGGATATGCGATGGACACGCTACTCGGAGTCATGGCTCATTCGTCACTGGCAGTGGGCCTAGTCGCAGTATCCTTCCTTGACAACATTCGGATCGATCTGATGGCATACCTGTTCGGGGACATACTGGCAGTTGGCAAAACAGATCTGGCTGTTATTTGGGGTGGCTCCGTACTGGTGATCAGCCTGGTAGCTTACCGTTGGTCGGGATTATTGCTGGCCACACTTAATCCAGATCTGGCTCATGCCAGTGGTGTCTCTCCCAAGCGAGAACAATTGATTCTCACCATTGCCCTGGCAATTGTGGTGGCTGTTGCGATTAAAGTCGTGGGCGTACTATTGATCGCAGCGATGCTCATCATTCCGGCCGCCACCGCGCGGCCTTTCTGTAAAACGCCTGAAACCATGGCGGTGTTGGCTGCAATTATTGGCTGCGCCGCCAGCCTAGCCGGGCTCAGGGCTTCCTACCAACTCGATACGCCTACCGGACCGACAATTGTTTGCATGGTAGCGCTGATGTTCCTGTTTGCCAGCCTCTTTTGGAGACTCAACCATCATTCCAGAACTAGGTCAGGCGATTAATTTGACTTCGACCAGATCCTGCATCTAGCGTTGATAACTGATTTCCCCTAACAAACGCGGCAAGTGTTTTTCAGAATAGTTGTGGACCTTTCGATTCTACTATTCTTCGTCCTCCCCACTTAAACCTAACATTTTTCACGTAATCTTCACATTCGCTCTACGGTTTCTTCACTTCGCCACATCTATCGTTAACCCGCCTCCCAATACTCATTTGGGAGCGACTCGACTTTACCTGAACACTTGCGGAGACGATTATGAAACCAATTTACAAAATACTATCAGCAGTATTGCTCACCACCATGCTCATAGCATGTAGCGATGACGACGATGACAACAACACAGGTGCAACTGACCCGGGAAACATCGTTGAAGTTGCAGAAGCTAATGGTTCGTTCACGACTCTGGTTGCGGCATTAAAAGCCACTGGCCTGGATGCAGTACTGGCAGACGAGACACGTAACTTCACTGTTTTTGCGCCGACCGATGCTGCATTCACAGCGCTTGGAGACATCAGTGGCCTGAGTACAGAAGAGCTCAGTGATATCTTGCTCTATCATGTTGTGGCTGACGCCGAAGTTGATTCCACGGCCACGATCTCTGCTTCCGGCACCACATTAACCATGGCCAATACGGATGATGTCGGTATCGCATTACAAGGAAACGACCTGTTTATCAACGCATCACAGGTCGTTACTCCCGATGTAGACGCCAATAATGGTGTAATTCATGTCATCAATGCCGTGTTGTTACCCACTACTGACGACCCTGCTTCCGGAACCATCGCAGACGTTGCAACTGCAAATGGCAACTTCACCACGCTTTTGAGTGCGCTGGCTACGACGGGTCTTGATGCTACGCTGGCCGACATGTCAGGAAAATTCACCGTGTTCGCCCCGACCGACGCAGCTTTTGCCGCCATAGATATCAGCGGGCTTACCGTTAACCAATTACGCGACGTTCTTCTGTATCACGTAATTTCGGGCGCCGAAGTAAATGCCGCCGCGGCAACAGCGATTGCCGGAAATACCGTAGAAATGGGAAACGGTGACGATTTAGCTTTGTCGTTAAGTGGCTCAGAATTATTTGCCAACCTGTCTGGAATCAGCACCCCGAACGTGGACGCCAGTAACGGCATCATCCACGTCATCGACACCGTTTTACTACCTCCGGCGGAAATCTCTGCACCCAGCCAAAACATTGTCGAGATCGCCGTGACAGATGGTAATTTCACCAAGCTGGTAGCAGCACTGCAAGCAACTGGCCTGGATACCACTCTGACGGATGCAACTGCGGAATTTACGGTGTTTGCCCCAACAGATGCGGCTTTTGATGCCTTACAAACAGATTTGGGGTTGAGCGACGCGGAGTTATTAGCGTTACCGAATCTAGCGGACATACTGACCAAGCATGTAGTCGCTGGAGCAGTCGACTCGGTTACCGCCTTCACCCTGAATGGCGTTGATGTTACGACGGTAAACGGTGAAACCGTTGCGGTCGCCATCGACTCCGGTGAGTTCTCCGTGGACGATGCTAAGGTCACAGCCTTCGATATTCGTGCAACCAATGGCATCATTCATGTCATTGATACGGTCATTCTGACGGATTAAACGCCCTTTGCTCAGTGGAAAAGCTGGCCTAACGGTCTGCTTTTCCACATCACGTAGAAATTTACTGTGGGCGAAGTGATCCTGCGAATCGCAAAAAATCGGCCTCAGTCTAATAGCGACTAACAATGATTCCTGACAAGTCCGAAAATGAGCGTCACAACTTGCCGAGATCGTATCATTACTCTCTACCCATTATCAGCAATTCCTGAAGGCATACTTCACCTGCAGTTTCTTTAACCTATGATGATCACTACCATGAATTCCGGTAACATCCTTGCGAAGCAAGCAGAGACAAGGTCCGTTAGCCATATGAGTCCAGAATTTTCGATCCTGCTCATCGAGGATCATACTGACATTGCGGAAATGGTTAGCGCTTATCTGGAAAACCGCGGATTTGTCGTCGACTTCGCATCTGATGGCATCACCGGCCTACACCTAGCGGTGACCAACGTTTACGATGCCATAGTATTGGACCTGACACTCCCGGGCCTCGATGGGCTTGAACTGTGCAGCCGCCTTCGCAAGGACGCACGCAAGGACACGCCAGTCATCATGCTGACCGCCAGAGACACTCTCAACGATAAAATCACCGGACTCGAGACCGGCGCAGATGACTACCTGATAAAACCATTCGCAATCAAGGAGCTCGAAGTCCGCCTTTCGGCCCTGATACGCAGAGCGCGTGGCGATGTTGCTCGCGAGGTATTACAGATTGGTGATCTTATAGTCGACACAGCCACCATGAACGTTGAACGTAACGGTAAAGAATTATCTTTGACGCCTATTTCATTCAAAATACTGTGCGTACTGATGCGCGCATCACCGACAGTTGTCAGTAGACGTGAGCTGGAACGCCAAGTTTGGGGTGACATTTTACCCGACAGTGATACCTTGCGCAGCCACCTGTACAACCTGAGAAAGGTCATCGACAAACCATTTGATCAACAATTACTGCACACCATACAAGGCAGCGGTTACCGTATGGTTGAGCTTCACCCGGTGGCTAAACAACCAACAAGCTAATCACTCCCAGGATCAATCCATGGCATCTAACTCACAAGGCCTGCTTTCGAAAATCAATCGTGCATTTCTCTTCCAAGCTTTATTGATTACCGTTGCGGCAGTGTTAGGTGTTTTTTTTGCCAAAATTGTCATTGAGCAAATACTGATCAAAAACGCAATTCTCGAGGAAGAGGAATATTTTTGGCAACAGTATCGCACCAATCCTTCATTTCCGTTACCGGATACTAAAAATTTGACGGGGTATTTCGATCCTGACCTCTTACCACGGGAAATAAGCAAAGAATTGCCGCAACAGCCTGGTTTCTACGAATACGGCAAAGGCAGCGAACGTACTGTACTTTATATTTCTCAACCTGGTGACGCTCGCCTGTACCTGCTTTATTTTCGTGGCCAGGTTGATGCACTGGTCCTGTATTACGGCATTTTCCCTTTATTCAGTGTGCTGCTGATCCTCTACCTTTCTTTGTGGTTAACCTATCGCTTTAACCATCGCACGGTATCACCGGTTATCCGTCTGGCCCATGAAATCAATGAATTGGACTTCACCCAAACCAAGGCCGCATACATCACGCTTCCCACTCCCGCCTTCGAAGCTCATAGCGAAATTCAAACTCTGAGCAATGCGATCAATCGGCTTGGTGAGCGTGTTAACAACTTCATTAGCCGTGAACGAAACTTTACCCGCGATGCCAGTCACGAACTACGCAGTCCCATCACAGTGATCAACATTGCCGCTGACATGCTTCTCAGCGAACAGGATCTGCCCATTCCAGCACACCAATCAGTTTTGCGAATCAAACGTGCAGTCAGCGACATGGAGCAATTAACCGAAATTTTCCTGACTCTGGCCCGCGAGGATGACGGCGCTCTACCGCGTGAGCAAGTACAGCTCAATGACATCATTCAGGAGGAAGTCGAGCTGGCAAGCATCCTCAAGCAAGAAAAAGATGTACAGATTCGGTTTCAACCGGAAAACCGAATCGAACTGGAAGCTTCCGACAAGGTGTTATCAGTATTGCTTGGCAACCTTATTCGCAACGCAACTCTCTACACCGACCAAGGTGAAGTCATGATTCGGATTATAGGCCAGGATGTCGTGATTGAGGACAGCGGTGCGGGCATGTCTGAACAACAGGTGGACAACATGTTCCAGCCTTTCAAACGTGGCGATGGCATAAATGCCTCCGGCTTTGGAATCGGCCTAACCATTGTCAAACGCCTTTCCGAGCGCTTCCATTGGCCGATCGATGTGGAAAGCCATCCCGGCAAAGGCACCCGGTTCCAAATCAGCTTTCCTGAATCCCGCATCAAATGAAACAAACCCACACATCGTAAAACCATTAACCGATTCAACTTTAAATCTCTCATTGTGTTCCTAACTGCCTAGTTTTAGTGGATAATTCCAATCCATCATTTTCTATTGAATTATCACGATTTCGCATGGGCAACCCTCCAATACATCGGGCCAGGAAAAGGTTCGGTCAAAACTTTTTGCACGATGAAGCCGTAATCAGCAGAATCATCCGAGCCATTAACCCTCAGAAAGGTGAGGCCATTGTCGAAATAGGGCCTGGCCTCGGTGCTCTGACGCAGCCCTTGCTGGAACAAACAGGCCGGCTGGCTGTCGTTGAGCTTGATCGCGACTTGATCCCTTATTTGAAAGCCAATTGCCTCACACGCGGTGAACTCACCGTACATGAGGCCGATGCACTGAAGTTCGACTTTTCAACACTGGCTCAATCCAAGCAGTTACTGCGCATTGTAGGCAACCTGCCCTACAACATCTCAACACCTTTAATCTTTCACCTGTTGAATAGCCCACCGATCATTCAAGATATGCATTTCATGTTGCAACTGGAAGTGGTGAACAGGCTGGCTGCCGAGCCCGGCAGTAAAACTTATGGCCGACTGTCGGTCATCACGCAGTACCATTGCCATGTGCAAAAATTATTTGAAGTCGGGCGAGAGGCATTCTCGCCCGCTCCCAAAGTGTCGTCCGCCATCGTACGTTTAGCACCCTACACAAAGCCGCCTGTTGATGTCGGGAATCGAGAAATCTTCACCAAGCTAGTGACTGCCGCGTTTGCCCAGCGGCGCAAAACACTGCGCAATACCCTGAAGAGCTGGCTGTCTGAAACGGAGATCGAAAAAGCAGGGGTTGACCCAGGCAACCGGGCCGAACAACTGAATCTATCGGCATTCGCATCACTCAGCCGGGCCGCACAAAATCGTTAATGTGCGCACGGTTTCCATATGGAAAATCCGTGTGATTTTGCTTTAATTCGGCGATAATATCCCTGTGTGTTAAGGAGGTACGATGGAAGAGGGTTTAAAAAACGACTTTAATGTTGACGTCGAAACGCAATATATCGAATCTGAATCTGAACCGGCGAAAAGCCGCTATGTATTTGCTTACACGATCACTATTCTTAACCAGGGCACGCTGCCCGCTCAGTTACTGTCGCGTCACTGGGTCATCACAGATGCCAACGGCAAAGTCCAGGAAGTTAAAGGCAAAGGTGTTGTGGGGGAACAACCACACCTGAGGCCGGGCGAGGGTTTTCAATACACCAGCGGCGCGATGCTGGAGACCTCGATGGGCACCATGACGGGCAAGTATAAAATGGTCGATGACAATGGACAGGAGTTTTATACCGAAATCCCAGATTTCCTGTTAACGGTACCTCGCGTATTGCATTGATAACTTCGCCGGGGACTTGTTGCGGTGTCATTAAAACTCAGTTACACCCTCATCTCCCCCATCTACGATGCGCTCATTGCCCGGGCGACACAAAAGATGCGTCAGAAGAGCTGGTCTCAAATGGGTGAAATGGCGGGCCTTTCTGTTCTGATTCCAGGGATTGGTACCGGGTTAGATATTCCCTACCTACCTAAAGCAGCACACTACACCGGCGTTGATCTCACACCAGCGATGCTCCACCGGGCGCGAAAAAAGGCGAACCAGCAGAACCTTCCCGTTGACTTAAAAGAGGGCGATATCCTGGCACTCTCTCTTCCTGATCAATCGTTTGACCGGGTCGTAATGCACCTGATCCTCGCCGTCGTTCCTTCACCTCAGCTTGCACTGCAAGAAGCTGCGCGGGTTTTAAAACCGGGTGGGCGCATAATGATCCTGGACAAATTTATTCAACCGGGAGAAAACGCATGGGTTCGCCGTATCGCCAACAGTCTGCTGCGCCATATTGCCACCCGAACCGACGTCATTTTTGAAGAAGTGCTGGCCGGCGTTCCGGCACTCCAGGTTGTCAATGACGAACCGCTCATGGCCGGCGGCTGGTTCCGGCGCATCGAATTACAAAAACAAGCCACACGCATCGGATAAATGGAAACACGATGGCGATTTATGCAATCGGGGATATCCAGGGCTGTTATGACGAACTCATACAACTGCTGGAAAAAGTAGCCTTTGATGAACACAAAGACCAGCTCTGGTTCGCCGGAGACCTCGTCAACCGAGGCCCTAAATCACTCGAAACCCTCGACTTTGTGAAATCATTGGGGGATCGCGCCATCACCGTCCTGGGCAATCACGACCTACACCTCCTCGCCATTGCCTACGGGTGTAAAAAAGTCCGATACGATACCGGTATCCAAGCAATCTTAGATGCACCGCATTCCGCGGACCTCATCGACTGGTTGCGCCACCGACCTCTGTTTTACCATGATGCCACCACCGGTTTTAGCCTGGCACATGCTGGCATTCATCCCTTTTGGGACCTGAAAATGGCCCAATCTCTGGCCAAAGAAGTCGAAGATGTTTTGCAGCGGGGTGACTATCACACGCTACTGACCGAAATGTACGGCGACAAACCCAGGCGCTGGCGAAAGTCTCTGACAGGCCCCAAAAGGCTGCGCTTCATTATCAATGCTTTCACCCGCATGCGGTATTGCGACAAAAAAGGCAAACTTGACCTTTCCGAAGTGGGGGCCCCCGGAAGTCAAAGAGATGGGCTGATGCCCTGGTTCAACGTTCCAGGCCGGATCCCGTCAACGCTCAAAATTTTATTCGGACATTGGTCAACCTTGGGCAAGGTCAATACCCCAGGCATCTACCCGCTGGACTTTGGCTGCGTGTGGGGAGGGCAACTGAATCTTTTAGAAATCAGCTTCAATGAAGGCGACCTCTACACGAAAACACATGCCATCAGCTGCCCTGATCGCAAGTTACTGAGTTGACTGACCAACTTCATGTATGCGGGAGGCAAACATGCTGCTCACTGAAAGTCCAAAAGTCAAAGTCACAATTGAAACCTATCCGGCAGCGATCCAAGCAAAGATCCACACGCTTCGCGACTTAATCATTGCAACGGCGACAGAAACATCCGAAATCAACACGCTGGAAGAAACCTTAAAATGGGGTGAGCCCAGCTATCTCACACCCACTGGCAGCACCCTGCGAATAGGCTGGAAACAATCACAGCCTGATCATTACGCCTTGTATTGCAACTGCAACACTCGTTTGGTAGATACTTTTTCTGTGCTTTATCCCAACGTTTTTACCTTTGAGAAAAACAGAGCCATCGTCTTCCACATGACAGATTCGGTGCCGGTGGCTGAGTTAACACACTGCATTCGCCTGGCGCTGACCTACCACCGCATCAAACACTTGCCACTGTTAGGTGCATGATGCCAAGCACAGATCCCACACTCAAACAGGCCCTGCTGGATTGCGACCCCACATCTGCAGCGGACTTGAGCGATGTTTATAAACAGTTCAGCGGCAACAAACATTTCACCCACCAACTGGTCACATGGCTGGCCGATAAGTCATTACAACGAGGCGCCAGCTGGCTGCTGAAGAAGCATCTGGAAGCCGACACCTCCATACCCCTTCGTGAAGTGAATCGACTGTATGACGTATTGCCCCAGTTAGAGCATTGGGAAACGAAGCTGCATGTGCTCCAGTGCTTGCCTATGCTTTCCATCAGCTCTGAGCAAAAAAAGACGGTTGAAGCCTTTTTACGCACCTGCCTGGTGGCGCCCAACAAATTCGTCCGGGCCTGGGCCTACAGTGGCTTTTATACCCTGGCAACGCAGCACGCTGAGTACCAAAAAACTGTCGAACAGTATCTTGAAATGGCCCTGCGTGACGAAGCGCCGTCCGTTAAAGCCCGCATTCGTCAAATCCTGAAAACAGCCAAACCGTTTGAAAAACAATAGCACGCCAATTGAGTTTCCCCGCTAATGCCTTTACGGTGTCAATTCGCCCTAACAAACTTGAACTCTCGCCTACAGTAAAACCGAGCAATACCACAAGAAGGAAGCGATTATGGAACCACTCAAACTTGGCAACCAAGGCCCTAAGGTCAAACGCCTACAACAGGAATTGAAAATTCACGGTTTTAACCTAGCGCCGGATCGGCGAGGCGAATTGACACCCTAAAGAATTGAAAATTCACGGTTTTAACCCCGGCGCGATTGATGGCGACTTTGGCCCCGCCACAGAAGCCGCTCTGTTAAATTTCCAGCACAGCCAAGGCCTGATTGCAGATGGCATTGCAGGCCCCCGCACTTTCAAAGCCCTGGGGCTCAGCGAAACAGACAAAACACCCAACGTTATTCCCCACATCAATAGCCGCCTGGTCTCAGAGATGTTTCCGGGCGCACATATCGGGGCCATCAAAAAAAATCTGCCGTATGTCTTGAATGCTCTGGAAGGTGTCGGGCTCACCGAAAAACCCCTGGTTTTAATGACACTGGCCACCGTGCGCGCCGAAACTGCAGGGTTTGAACCGATCAGTGAATATATCTCCCGCTACAACACATCACCCGATGGGCACCCTTTTGATAACTACGATTATCGGTTGGATATCGGCAACAGCGGCCCGCCGGACGGCGAGCGCTACCGCGGCCGAGGTTATGTGCAACTCACTGGGCGCGACAACTATGCCATTTACGGCCGGAATATCGGCCTTGGTGAACAACTACTGAACGAACCTGAACGGGCCAACGAACCGGACATTGCCGCCAAACTCCTGGCCAGCTTTATTAAAAGCAAAGAACGGCCTATTAAAGAAGCATTGGCAGAAAACGATTTTGCCACAGCGCGCAAACTGGTCAACGGCGGCCGCCATGGCCTGGATGCCTTTACCTGGACCTACCAAAAAGGGGAATCACTGCTTGCCTAACGCCATCCAAAAACTGAGCCCGCGTTTAACAGAAAAACCAATACCTCAGCCATGACAAGTACTCAATTGATGATCGAAGGACCTGCCGGAAAACTGGAAGCGGTCATCACCCAGCCGCAAAACCCATGCCGGCTCAATGTCATTATCTGCCACCCGCACCCTCAGTACGGGGGCACCTTTCAGGATAGCGTTGTCACCACCTGCTGCAATGCATTCGTCTCAACAGTACACGCGGCATGCCTCCGCTTTAACTTCCGGGGGGTGGGCCAAAGCGCAGGCCAATACAGCGGCGGCAAAGGCGAAACAGAAGACCTGCTAGCGGTTATGCAATGGTTAGAACACCACCAACCCCAGCGACCGCTCTGGTTGGTGGGCTACTCCTTTGGTTCATGGATTGTCAGCCAGGCGCTCGCAAGCGCAGACCTTTGTCTACCTGTTGCACAGGCCCTGCTCATCGCTCCGCCGATGACTGTTCTGGACTATCCACCCAAAGTGGACATCCCTGTTCCAGTCGACATTATCTACGGCTCCAATGACCCTTTGGTTGAAGCAGAAGCGCTCCAAACATGGCTTGGCGACACCACCTCGCTGCATGCGATCACAGAGGGAGACCACTTTTTTTCCGGCAGCTATCGCGCACTACAGGCACAACTAAACACCCTTTTTGCGCAACACGACATTGTGACAGATATCAAACCCGCTCCTTAAAACATGCGATATAAAATGATTTCTCACTGATTATGGGATAAGCACATGCACTTTCGAGTTTTTATGACAGGCTCGGGCATTTCAGAAGTCGCCCGACAATTTCTGGAAAACAACCATTGCACCCTGGCGCAAGGGACCCCACAAGACACACCGGAAGAGCTTGCAGCCAAAATAGCCGCCTTTGACCCCCACGCACTCATTGTTCGGCAAGGACAAATCACACCTGCTGTGCAAAATGCCGCACCATCACTCAAAGTCATCTGCAAACACGGCGTAGGGCTGGACAATATTGATGTGGACCATGCCACATCGTTGGGCATTCCCGTCATGTTCACACCCGGTGCCAACTTCGAGTCCGTCGCGGAGCACACCTTGGCGCTCATACTCGCATTAACACGCTACATCCCGTTTGAAAACACACGTGTCAAACAAGGCACGTTTGATAAAAAACACTATGCTGGCCTGGAACTTAAAGGCAAAACCATCGGCCTGATCGGCTATGGACCCATTGCAAGACGGCTTCTCCAACTCCTGGAACCCTTCGGTGTGAATGCCCTGGTGTGCCGCCGCTCTCAGCAAAAAATAGACCTGCCCGCGTATGCACGTCAGGTCGACTCATGGAACACCCTCTTTGAAAAATCCGATATCATCAGCCTGCATTGCCCGCTCACACCAGACACCACCGGGCTGATCAATGCCGATAACATTGCGCGGATGAAACGCGGTGTTTACCTCATCAACACAGCACGGGGCGCCATGATTGCAGAACAAGCTCTTGCCGATGCCTTACAAACCGGGCACATTGCCGGCGCCGCGCTGGATACCTTAACCACAGAACCGCCCCCCGCCAACCACCCGTTAATGAAATGGGACAATGTCATCATCACACCGCATGTCGGCGGCTCATCAGACTTATCACTCACGAACATGGGCATGGGCGCAGCGAAAAACATCCTCGCGGTATTGCGCGGAGAACCCATCGACACAACCGCGGTGAAAAACAAGGCAGTTGTGAATTAAGCCAACTGCTACTACTTTGAACACTACAATAGTCGCAAGGTGGGTAAAAAGTCATCGACTGTTGAAGAGGCACAGGAAGCGATATCTCGTTTCTACTATCAGAAGGTTTTACTGTCCATGGGTTTGATATAGAAACGGAATCTATCAAGCGCTGCCAAGACCGGTTTGGAGATAATGGACGTGTTCATTTATCACGCAATAGCTTCGTTACATTCGATTACCCAAGTGCATCATTAGTCGTCACTGATGCAAATTTATTCTTCTGCCCAGAAGATGCCTTTTCTGATGTGTGGTGTAACATTAACTATGCGTTAGGGAAGCGCTGATTTATGTTGGCGAGACAGTCAGTGCAAGGCAAAAACAGGCGAAAAAGCGCAGTTTATGTAGAATAAATGAGCACTTTGAGCCTGTTTTTAACGCAGTAATGACAACGCAGATAATTAATCAGCGCTTCCTTAGGTCCGGGTGGAGTATTCTGCGGTTCTTTTCTTGGGCCCGAGGATACG
>OBIY01000487.1_pt1 | contig 15361 bp, 12 predicted proteins | sample 1519841 | NCBI WGS metagenome assembly OBIY01 (sample SAMN03019774, study PRJEB22545) | beach sand metagenome | biome: beach; feature: sea beach; material: beach sand | place: USA: Municipal Pensacola Beach, FL | collected 2010-07-30 | depth 30-40 cm m
AGCGCAAAGCAGTTTCATGGATGCGTTGCGCAGTTACCTGGCCGGTACGTTGGGCGTTTACGGTGCCATGCTCAGTGTTTATTGGGGGGCGGCCTACATTCCGTCTGGTCTGATTTCGGTCATTTATGGCCTGACGCCCATGCTGTCGGGCGCCATCGCGTATGTGTGGCTTAAAGAGAAAGAGCTGACGCCCGTGCGGATTGCGGCCCTGATGATTGCACTTGCCGGGTTGGTCATGGTCGTTTCAGGTCGCTTGTCACTGGACGTAACAGCCTGGAAGGGCATTCTCGGCAGTTTTCTGTCGGCGTTGCTTTTTGCCATCAGCGGTGTCTGGGTAAAGCGCATTAATGCCAACATTCACCCGGTGGTGCAGACCAGCGGTACGCTGTGGTTATCGTCGTTCTTTTATCTGCTGACCGTTCCGGTGTTCGGCTTTCATCTGCCTGAGGTCTGGCCCCTGGCTGCAGTGGCGGGGCTGGGGTACCTGATTGTATTCGGCTCGCTGCTGTCCTTTCTGCTGTATTTCTACATTCTGCGCAACCTGCCTACCGCGCGGGTGATGTTGATTACCCTGATGGCACCTGTGCTGGCACTGATGTGGGGGTATTTCCTGCATGACGAAATGCTTCAGCTGACCACCCTGAGCGGGGTTGTTCTGTTGCTGGCGGGGTTGAGTCTCTATCAGTGGCATCAGCGGGCGGATCTTTGGGTCAGTCAGCTGTTTTTTCGTCGCCCGGTGTAAATTGCCCCTCAATGTTTCGGCGTCGCAGCCGATAGTCTGACAAACAGACTTATCTCTGCGGAGTACGATATGAAACACCTCTTTATTGCAGCCCTGGCATCCGCTCTGGTGTCGGGTTGCGCCTCAGTGATGGACCAGCAGGCTGGCGTTGAATCGCCAGAAGAGTACTTCCAGCCGGTCGAGCAGGAAATTGATCCGGTGGCCCCTATGGTGTTGCGGGTCGTGGGTTATGGCGCTACAAACGACGGTGCCACCCAGACTCCCACTCAGAAACGCCTGATGGCCATACGTGCCTCTAAGCTGGATGCCTACCGGGCTATGGCCGAACGGGTTTACGGCACATCCATTCAGGGCAGTACCACCGTCAGCGATATGGTGGTTCAGAATGACCGCTTCCGCAGTTATGTGGAGACCTCCATACACGGAGCCCGCGTGGTCTCAACCGAGTTTATGGCCGACGGCAGTGTCGAAACCATCCTGGAAATGACCATTGATCAGGGCTTCCGCAATTGTCTGCAAACCCGCGACAGCCAGCGCTTTAACGTCGATTGCCGGGTGCCGTTGGGTGTCCGTTCTGTGCAGCAGTTCGCAGCGTCACAACGTGACCGGGTGGAGTCAGAGTCGGCCAGCCCGGAAAGTGGGTTTTACTTTATCGAATAACCGGAGGGCAGGCTGATGAACAGAGTCCGTTTACTCAAAGCGCTGGGCTGTGCGTTGCTGATGGCATGCAGCAGCCAGAGTCTGGCCGAGGTGGTCGAGGTTGTGGGACAGGCACCGCTGGACGGTGCGCCGGCGGAAGCCCGCGAGCGCGCCTTGAAAGATGCACTCCATCAGGCCAGCCTGCAGGGTAACAGCCGCGTCAGTGCCATTCAGATGATGCAGCACGGTGAAATCGTGCGTGATGACGTGGCCGTAACGACCCAGTCCAGCGTTAAGGATGTGCAGATTCTGTGGGAAGACAGTGTCGATGGTATGTATCAGCTGGCGTTGCGTGCGGATGTCACGCCGCAGGGGCTGTGTCCGGTGGATACGCCGAATTACCGCAAGGCCATTGCCATTGCGGGGTTTGGTCTGGCGCAACCGCAGCAGGCGACATTGGGGCGACTGGAAAATGCGGAGCAGGCGTTGCCGCGCTGGCTCGCGGGGTCGTTGAATCAGTCGGGGCAGTTGCGGGTGCTGGATGCAACCCGCATCAGCCTGTATCAGGACCCACGACGAGCACCTTCGGCTGAAACCTCCCAGCAACGGCTGACGACATCGGTCGCACTGGCGACGCAGCTGGGTGCTCAGTATGTGATCTCTGGTGTGATCCGCGATATGGATGTGCACAAAGACAAACGTCGGGCGTCGGGTTCTTTGCTGGGTGCTGTGTTCAGTCGCGCTCATCATCCGCGCGATTTTGTCATGGACGTGTTTATTCACGACGGCCTCAGCGGAGCCATGCTGTATCAGCAGACATACCGGACTCAAGGCCTGTGGGATGCACAAGCCACGGACAGAACCGGCTTTGCGACCCCTGATTTCTGGGCCACCCGTTACGGTTCAGCGGTAGAGTCTCTGTTGGGTGACGTAACGGCGGATGTCAGTGAAGTACTGCGCTGCCAGCCCTTTATGGCGCGCATCGTCCGCGCCCGGGGCAACCGCCTGCACATAGAAGCCACAGCCAGTGCAGGTATCCGTCCGGGTGATACTTTTAAAGTGTATCGCACCGGCACACTGTACAACCTGGATCTCGAGCCCCGCACCGAGCTGACTGATATGGCGGCAGAAGCCGTGGTGAAGCAGGTGCAGCCGCAGTTTATTATTGCGGATCTGAGTTACCCGGCCGAAACACTGTCAATCCAGCGTGACGATATGGTGATTGCTTGGTAAGCCGCTCTGAATAATGCAGCCATGCAATGCGCGCGTTATTGCTCAGGATTGAGCACTCAATGAAGGCGCTAATGGCCTTTGGTGTGATGAACCATTAAGAACCGGGCGATTACGCCCGGTTTTTTTGTGCCTGTTCAGATTTCGACTTTGACCGAGGGGCAGCTCATGCGCTTCTGCATCTGGCCGTGGTTCCAGCTCTCCAGGTGAACATCAAAACCCCAGAGAAAGTGCAGATGCTTAAGGACCTCGAAGGTGTCGGGTGACAGGGGTTTATTGTCCGTCTGCGTATGCCTGAGGGTCATGGAGCGATCACCCTGCACATCCACATGGGTGATCTGAATATCCGGCTCGCGTACGGACAGGTCGTACTGGCGGGCCAGGTGCTCCCGTACCGCGCGATACCCTTGCTGGTTGTGGATGGCATTGACCCGGTAATTCTCTTCGGTCTCATCATCGTAAATGCTGAACAGGTGGAATTCACGGATCAGGTGTGGCGACAGAAACTGTTGGATAAAACTTTCATCTTTGAAGTCGCGCATGGCGAAGTGCAGAGTCTCCAGCCAGTCTTTTCCGGCAAATTCCGGGAACCACTCACGATCTTCATCGGTTGGGTTTTCGCAGATGCGTTTGATGTCCCTGAACATATTAAAGCCCAGAGCATAAGGGTTGATGCCGTTAAAATAGGGCGAATCAAACGACGGCTGATGCACCACATTGGTGTGCGATGTCAGAAACTCCATCATAAACCCGTCGGTCAGTTTGCCTTCGTCATACAGATGATTCAGCAGAGTGTAATGCCAGAAGGTTGCCCAACCTTCGTTCATGACCTGAGTCTGACGTTGCGGATAAAAATACTGAGAAATCTTACGCACAATACGGATGATTTCACGCTGCCAGGGTTCAAGAAGTGGCGCATTTTTTTCGATAAAATACAGCAGGTTTTCCTGCGGTTCGGAGGGGAATTGCCGCTGCTGAGCCTGTTTTTCATTCTGCTTGCGTGTGGGTAAAGTGCGCCACAGATCATTCAGCTGTTGCTGGCGGATATTCTCACGCTCCTGCTGGCGCAGACGTTCTTCTGCGGCGGATATCGGTTTCGGACGGCGATACCGGTCAACCCCATAATTCTGCAGGGCGTGACAGGCATCCAGCACGCGCTCTACTTCATCCTGGCCGTAACGGCTTTCGCATTTGCGTACGTAATTTTTTGCGAAAACCAGATAATCAATGATGGAGCTGGCATCGGTCCAGGTGCGGAATAAATAATTATTTTTGAAAAACGAGTTATGGCCGTAGCAGGCGTGGGCAATCACCAGCGCCTGCATGGGCATGGTATTTTCTTCCATCAGATAGGCAATGCAGGGGTTGGAGTTAATCACAATCTCATAGGCAAGCCCCATCTGCCCGCGTTGATAGCTTTTCTGAGTTTGCAGAAACTGCTTACCAAAAGACCAGTGGTTGTAGCCAATGGGCATACCCACAGACGAATAGGCATCCATCATCTGTTCGGCGCTGATGACCTCAATCTGGTTAGGGTAGGTATCCAGGCCATACAGGGCCGCGACACGGGCGATTTCCCGGTCGTAGGTTTCCAGCATGTCAAAGGTCCAGTCTGAGTCGGTCGAAATGTAATTACTCATACGGCCTCCTGATAGCGTTCTTTCGCAAACAGCTCGCGGAATACCGGGTAGATATCGCCGGGGCCGCGAATCTGCGCCATGGCAAACTTACGGTTGTGCGTTGCTGTGATGGCGGTGTAGGCCTCCCACAGAGCCTGATGCTGGTTGGGCGTAATCTCGATGTAGGCGAAATACTGCACAAGCGGCAGCAGTTGCTCAGTCAGAATCTGCGAACACACCGGTGAATCATCGTCCCAGTTATCACCGTCGGATGCCTGGGCGGCATAGATGTTCCACTCATCCGGGTTGTACCGTTCTTCAACGATCTGTTGCATGAGTTTCAGGGCGCTGGAGACGATGGTGCCGCCGGTTTCCCGTGAATAGAAAAATTCCTCTTCGGTGACTTCTTTGGCGCTGGTGTGGTGGCGGATAAAGACAATTTCGATCTGCTCGTAATTCTTTTCCAGAAACAGATACAGCAGAATATAAAAGCGTTTGGCGATGTCTTTTATGTCCTGGGTCATGGAGCCGGAGACATCCATCAGACAGAACATCACCGCCTTGCTGGTGGGGGTAGGGACTTTCACCTGATTGCGGAATCTGAGATCAATGTCATCGATAAAGGGCACCATCTTCAGGCGCCGCTCAAGATTGGCAATGTCTTCGTTCAGTTGCGCCACCAGTGCCTGATCCGGAGTGGGGGACGTCAGTGTCTCTTCCAGCAGAGCACGCAGTTCTTTCAGTTTTTTGCGTTTCCCGGCGCCCATGCCGATACGCCGTGCATGGGCGTTGCGCATGGTACGGACAATGGACAGGTTATTGGGGGTGCCTTCTGAGACAAAACCCGCGCGCCGGGTTTTGAAATTCTTAGTCTGCGACAGGGTTTTCTTGACCATGTTGGGCAGCGCAAGATCATCAAACAGGTAATTGAGAAATTCATCTTTGGTGATGTAAAACGAAAATTCATCTTCACCGTCGCCCTGGTTACTGGCCTGGCCAGAACCGCCACCCCCGCCTCCCTGTTTGGGTTTCTCCAACTCGTCGCCGGTCTGAAATTCTTTGTTCCCCGGGTAGACCCGGTGCTGTTTGCCGCCCTGACCGTGGGTCAGGTGGGGCTCGTGCGTGTTGCGATCCGGTATGCTGATGTTTTCACCGCGTTCCATATCGGTGATGGAGCGGCGGTTTACCGCATCGGAGACGGCGTCTTTGATGTGAGCACGGTAGCGACGCAGAAAGCGCTGGCGGTTGACCATGCTTTTGTTTTTTCCGTTCAGCCGTCGGTCAATAATATACGACATCGAATACTCGCTTAGCGCCCTGGCGGGCGCGACGGATTACTGGGATTTACGAACGCGTAAGTACCATTCTGACAGCAGGCGGACTTGTTTTTCTGTGTAACCACGTTCGGTCATGCGGTTGACGAAATCATCGTGTTTTTTCTGATCGTCATGCGATGACTTGGCCGAGAAGGAGATCACCGGTAACAGGTCTTCGGTGTTGGAGAACATTTTTTTCTCGATGACCGAACGCATTTTTTCGTACGACTGCCAGCTCGGGTTATTGCCATTGTTGTTGGCGCGGGCGCGCAGAACGAAATTCACAATCTCATTACGGAAGTCTTTCGGGTTACTGATGCCCGCCGATTTTTCGATTTTCTCCAGTTCTCCGTTAATGGATGCCCGGTCTAGCATTTCACCGGTTTCGGGGTCACGGTATTCCTGATCCTGAATCCAGAAGTCGGCGTAGGTGACGTAACGGTCAAAGATGTTCTGGCCGTATTCGGCGTAGGATTCCAGGTACGCTGTCTGAATTTCTTTGCCAATGAACTCAACGTATTCCGTGGCCAGGTATTCTTTCAGGTAATTCAGGTAACGGTTCGCGGTATCTTCGGGGAATTGCTCCTGTTCAATGGCCTGCTCCAGGACGTACATCAGATGCACGGGGTTGGCAGCCACTTCGGTGGCGTCAAAATTGAACACCTTCGACAGAATCTTGAAGGCAAAGCGGGTGGAAATACCGTTCATGCCTTCGTCAACGCCTGCGGCGTCTCGGTACTCCTGAATGGATTTGGCTTTCGGGTCGGTATCTTTCAGGTTTTCACCGTTGTAGACCCGCATCTTTGAATACACGCTGGAGTTTTCAGGCACTTTCAGGCGCGAAAGCACGGTGAATTTTGCCAGCATATTCAGGGTGTCTGGTGCACAGTGAGCGGTGGACAGCGAGCTGCTCTGCAGCAGTTTTTCGTAAATGCTGACTTCTTCGCTGACACGCAGACAATAAGGCACCTTGACGATGTAGACCCGGTCGAGGAACGCCTCATTGTTTTTGTTGTTGCGGAACGCCTGCCACTCAGATTCGTTGGAGTGGGCCAGAATGACACCACCAAATGGTAATGCACCTGTGCCTTCGGTGCCGTTGTAGTTGCCTTCCTGGGTGGCGGTCAGTAACGGGTGCAGCACTTTGATGGGGGCCTTGAACATCTCGACGAATTCCATCAGCCCCTGATTGGCACGGCAGAGAGCACCGGAATAGGAATAGGCATCCGGGTCGTCCTGGGAAAAGTCCTCCAGTTTGCGGATATCGACTTTACCGACGAGGGCGGAAATATCCTGGTTGTTTTCATCCCCGGGTTCGGTTTTCGCCACACCAACCTGATCGAGAATGGACGGGTAGAGTTTCACCACTTCGAATTTGCTGATATCACCGCCGTATTCGTGCAGGCGTTTAACCGCCCAGGGCGACATGATGCGGCCGAGATAACGCCGTGGTATGCCATAGTCTTCTTCGAGAATGGCGGCGTCTTCATCGGGGTCAAACAGGCCCAGTGGCGATTCAAAAACCGGTGAGCCTTTGATGGCATAGAAGGGAATGTTCTGGATCAGTTGCTTCAGGCGCTCTGCCAGTGATGATTTACCACCACCAACCGGGCCCAGCAGGTACAGAATCTGTTTGCGTTCTTCGAGCCCCTGAGCGGCGTGACGGAAGTAAGAAACGATGTTTTCAACGGCTTCTTCCATACCGTAGAACTCAGAGAAAGCTGGGTATCGTTTAATGACTTTGTTGGTGAAAATTCGGCTGAGACGCAGGTCTCTGGAGGTGTCGATAAGCTCTGGCTCACCGATGGCCATCAGCATTCGCTCGGCGGCGCTTGCGTAGACGGTGGGATCTTCTTTGCAGAGGTTCAGGTAGTCCTGGAGACTCATGACTTCTTCCTGAGTCTGACGGTAACGTTCCTGAAAACGGTCAAATACGCTCATGGTGGTACCTCGTGTCGCTGATGTCCGGAATGGGGAATATTGGTTACATATTGGCCTTGAGTGTGTGAATTTCTCTCCTGTGGTCTCTATATATTTAGGCTCGCCGTCATAGGCTTGCAACAAAAATATGACAGCTTTGACTGTTTTCCATGTAAAGATGCATCACTCGTGCCGGGTCTTGAAGCGCGTAAGGCTGAGGCTTTTCGGAAGGGCGTACGGTGCCGTACTCAGCGGCTGATGGGGGGCGTCGGGTGGTGGGGTTATTGCCTTCGGTATGGCGAAGCCAGGTCAGTCTTGCCCGTCAGAAAACAGGCAGATCTTCGCGGAGTGTAACTGCCAATCCGTGACAATCGGACAAAGACTGGCCAGATGTGCAGTGTGTGCTATGAGGTCTCACACAGCTCGGGGGCAGCGACCTTCCACAGTTCAAAACCGCCGTCCAGGCTATAGACTTCCTGATAGCCCTGCTCGGCGAAGAAGCCAGCAGCCCCCTGACTTGAGTTGCCATGGTAACAACAGACCAGCAGTGGCGCGTCTTTGGGGGCGCTTTGCATAAACGCCTGAACATTGCTGTTATCGACCAGCACCGCACCTGTGATGTGGCTGCGGCTGTAACTGTTGAAATCGCGGATGTCCGCCACCTTGAGTGCCGGGTTATCGAACAGCGCACGGGCCTGTTCGCAGGAAATACGTTGGAACGCCATGGGGTTCTCCTCGTTGTGTAATGGGCGATAACCTGCCGCTGACGGTCAAGCGTTTGCCGCCACGCTGAACAGGGCCTGATCTTCAAGACGCATGGCGGTCAACCGGCCTCCCCAGACACACCCGGTGTCCAGCGCCTGAATATCCTGCTGATGGGTCTGGCCTTCCAGGGCAGCCCAATGACCAAACAACAGCCGTGTGCCCGCTGATGCGCGGGGGTATTCAAACCAGGGGCGGAACCCTTCGGGGGCCGTTTCTGGCCCTTCTTTGGCCGTCAGGTTCATATGGCCCTGGTCATCAATAAAACGCATACGGGTGAGGTAATTCACTATAACCCGCAAGCGGTCAGCGCCTTGCAGAGTATCCTGCCATACATCTGGCTGATTGCCGTACATCTGCTGGAAAAACGTGACTGGGTCAGCATTCAACGCACGGCTGACTTCGTCAGACAGCGCCACGGCCTGAGCGGCGCTCCACTGTGGGGGCAGACCGGCATGGCTCATACACCAGTTGTTGGTCTGGTCGTAATGGACCAGAGGCTGTTGTCCCAGCCAGCTGAGCAGGGCGTTGGCATCGGGCGCGTCGAGAATAGACTGCAGGGTGTCGCTGCGCTTGAGCGGTGAACCCAGGTGAAAAACGGCCAGCAGGTGCAGATCGTGATTGCCGAGTACCGTCACGGCGTTGGGCCCGAGATCGCGTACGAAGCGCAGACACTCAAGGGACTCAGGGCCGCGGTTGACCAGATCTCCGGCGAACCAGAGCTGGTCCTGATCCGGCTTGTAGTCAATACGTTCTAACAGGCGCTGCAGGGCACCGAAACAGCCCTGCAGGTCACCGAATGCGTAGGTTGCCATGGTCGTTTCAGTTCAGGGCGTTGGGGTAGGCGAGGGTAAACACCGGGATGCTGGCGTGAAACAGGGTGCCGTCATCGGCCTCCATCACATAGTATCCGCGCATACTGCCCACCTGCGTACTGAGCACCGAACCGGATGAATAACGATAAGTCTCACCGGGCTCGATGGTGGGCTGCTCGCCGACCACGCCATCGCCTTTGATTTCTTGCACTTCGGCGTTGCCATCCGCGATAAACCAGTGGCGCGAGCGCAGAGTTGCCGCCTGCTCACCCTGATTGTGAATGCGGATATGGTAGGCAAAGACGTAGCGGTCGTCTTCTGGGGTCGACTGTTCACTCAGGTATTCTGTGTCGACACTGACGCGGATGCTGTCTTCAGCGTTCATCTTCGGACTCCTGTGGTCGGTCCGCCAGGGCATCGGCGATTCTGACGTAATCGGCCAGGGTGAGGCGCTCAGGCCGCAGAGTGGTATCAATGCCGATGTCTTCGAGTATACCGGGGTCGATGAGTTTCTTAAGGTTGTTGCGGATGGTCTTGCGCCGCATGTGAAAGGCCTCACGCACCACCCGTGCTAAGAGTTTCGGGTCTTTGGCGGGGTGCGGCAGTGCCTGATGGGGCACCAGGCGAACAATCGCAGAATCCACCTTTGGGGGTGGGTTGAACGAGCCGGGCGAGACAATAAAGAGCGGTTCTACGCGGCAGTAATACTGCGCCATGATGCTCAGGCGGCCGTAATCGCCGCTGCCCGGTTCTGCTGCCAGTCGCTCCACCACTTCTTTCTGCAGCATAAAGTGCATGTCTTTCACCAGGTGGTGATGGCTCAGCAAGTGAAAGATCAGCGGTGTTGAAATGTTGTACGGCAGGTTGCCGACGATGCGCAGCTGCTGACCTTCGGGCGGAATGGTGCTGAAGTCGAACTTCAGGGCATCGCCTTCGTGGATGTGAAAATCCGGGAAGTTAAAAAACTGAGTCCGCAGGATCGGAATCAGATCCCGGTCCAGCTCAACCACATGAAGTTTGCCGGTGGCGTCAAGAATGGGGCCGGTCAAGGCGCCCATACCTGGGCCGATTTCGACCAGGCAGTCGTCCGGCTGTGGGTGAATGCTGCTGATGATACGGCCGATTACATACGGGTCGTGCAGGAAGTTCTGCCCGAAACGTTTACGTGCCTTATGCGTTTTTGCCTTAGGAATGTGTTCAGCCATGGTTCGGCTCCAGAGTATCGGACTGTGCCCGTGCCATCTGCGCGGCCACCTCAATGGCAGTTAGCAGGCTGCCGGGGTCGGCGTTGCCGGTTCCGGCCAGCGTCAGGGCGGTGCCATGATCGACGGAGGTACGGATGACAGGCAGGCCCAGGGTAATGTTGGCGGCGCGGCCAAAGCCATGAAACTTCAGTACCGGCAGGCCTTGATCATGGTACATGGCCAGGGCGGCATCAGCATGGTCGAGGTATTTGGGGGTAAACAGGGTGTCGGCGGGCAGTGGGCCATCCAGTACCAGCCCTTCGTCACGCAGGGTGTTGAGTGCCGGAATGATAACATCCAGCTCTTCACGCCCCAGGTGGCCGTCTTCTCCGGCGTGGGGGTTAAGACCCGCAACAAGAATGCGTGGCTGGGCAATGCCGAATTTGGTTTTCAGGTCGTGATTGAGAATACGTGTAACGCGCTGAATGCGTTCACTGGTGCAGGCGGCCGCCACGTCTTTGAGCGGCAGGTGAGTGGTCACCAGAGCGACTTTAAGGTCTGTGGTGGCCAGCATCATCACCACTTCGTCGCAGCCACAGTAATCACGGAAGTATTCGGTGTGGCCGGTGAACGGAATGCCTGCCTGATTGATGATGCCCTTGTGCACTGGCGCGGTGACCATGCCTGACCAGAGGCCATCCAGGCAGCCTTGTACGGCCGTCTTAAGGGTCTCAAGCACGTAGCGGCTGTTTTCATCGTCCAGCTGCCCGGGTGTGACCGGTTTTGTCAGCGCTACAGGGTGCAGAAACACACCCGCAACGGCCTCGGCCTGAGGGTCAAAGTGTGGCAGCTCTGCGGGTAAGCCGAGGGCGGCCGCACGGTCTTTCAGCAGTTGTTCATCACCGATCAGTATCAGCTGATGCGTCTGCTGCAGTTGTTGTGCAGCGAGGCAGATGTCAGGACCAATGCCCGCAGGTTCGCCTGTGGTAATGGCGAGACGCAAAGGCGCTGTGCTCACACACCGTCCTTGATATCGACGTAGGCTTCGGCGCGGATTTTCCGCAACCAGATGGGCAGTTCTTCCTCGAAACGGCGACCAAACAGCATCTGGCGTACCTGATTGCGCTGAATTTCTTCGCCCATGTCGGCCTGACGACGGTCTTCAATTTTGATGATGTGCCAGCCAAAACGACTTTTCAGGGGCGGGCTGACGGTATCGACGGGCTGAGTGGCCATCACACTGTCGAATTCCGGCACCATCTCGCCGGGGGATACCCAGCCGAGGTCGCCACCGGCAGAGCCACTGCCTGGGTCATCACTGAATTCACGGGCGAGGGCGGCAAAGTCTTCTCCGGCCAGGGCGCGCTCGTACAGCTCGCCGATCAGGCGTTCGGCCTGCTGATCATCGCGGACTTCGTTGGTACGGATCAGGATGTGGCTGGTTTTGGTCTGCTCAACGATCTGAGTGCTGCCACCGCGTTTGTCTTCCAGTTTAATAATATGAAAGCCACTGGCGGTGGAGATGGGGTCTGATACATCGCCGATGCCCATGCTTTTGACCAGTTCGGCAAAGATGCCCGGCAGCTGGCCCTCTTTACGCCAACCCATGTCGCCGCCTTTCAGGGCGGTGACGCCGCTGGACTGGGCTACGGCAGCACTGGCAAAGTCAGCGCCATCACGCAGCTCGGCAACCAGGGATGTGGCGCGGGATTCGGCGCCCTGATAATCCGCCGGGCTGGCAGCGGCCGGAACGGCAATCAGGATATGGCGCAGGTGGTATTCGGCGGCAGACGCCATACGACCAACTTCAGACGCCAGGAAATAGTCCACATCCTGGTCGGTGACCTGAATGCGTTCACCCACCTGATACTGCTGTACCCGGCTGATGCGCATTTCGTTGCGGATCTGCTCACGGGCGTAAGAGTAAGAAACGCCTTCGCTGGTCATCGCCTGCTGAAACTCGGGCAGTGACAGGCCATTCTGGCTGGCGATGCGCTGCATGGCGTCGTTCAGCTGAGATTCGCTGATGCGGATACCGGCACGGCGCGCCATCTGCAACTGAATGCTTTCTTCGATCATGCGCTCCAGAACCTGGGCACGCAGGGTGTCAGCATCGGGGATCTGCATGTCGGCATTCTGCAGCTCGACGGTGCGGATGCGCATGCCCAGTTCGCTGGCCATGATGACGTCGTCATCAACCACCGCTACGACCTGATCCACCAACTCCGGAGCGGCCTGCGCGGGCGACAGAAGACAAAGGCTGAGTGACAGAGCAGTAACAAATTTAGAAATCATGGTATGTACGTCTTGTGTATCCATAAATGCTTTCGCTGAGAATCTGGTCGGTGCCAGCACCGAAGCTGGTCAGACCTTTGAGCTGTACGGTCAGCATCCAGCCAAAGCGTTTGTTGGTGGAGAGGTTTTCCTCAGGTTCATTGACGATGCGGGACGTCTCCCGATACGAGAACTGTGCGCGCCAGCAGCAGTTCTGATATTCAACACCGGCCAGCACTTCGAGGGTCTGGTCTTCGGGTTGTTTCACGTCTTCTTCGTAGTGTTCCAGGTCGCGTAGCTGGCGGCCAAAAACAGCCCAGCTGTCGGTCAGGGCCCAGAATACACCAATATCCAACTGGTCGGTGAAGTTCTCCGTATCACGCTCGATGTCACGTACCAGCTTTTCGGTGCGTGACACACTCAGCATGTGATTGCGCTTGTCGGCGTAGCGCACACCATAGCGTCGCTGGCGGGCGTAGTCTTCGTACGGGTCCCATTCCATAAAAGAAAAGACCGACAGATAGCTGGTGGGGTTCCATTCGGCTTCACCCAGCGTGCTGGATGTTTCTCGCGCCAGAAAGTCTTCCGTTTCTTTGCCTTCAAGGGTGACTTCGCGGTCTTTGAAATACCAGATCCGCCCCAGTGAAAAACGCAGTTGCTCAAGACCGTCATTCCGGAAGAAGCGGGTGGTCACCCCAGCACCCAGCTGATTCAGATCAGCCAGACGGTCATCGCCGGTAAAGCGGTCGCCGGTGAAGATGCTGTTGTAGGTGATGGTCTGGTCTTTGGTGTCAAACGCGGGTACGTCTTCCTGTCCTTCTTCATACGGGCTGTAAGCGTAGAACAGGCGCGGTTCCAGGGTCTGTTGGTATTCGTTGCTGAAAAAGTCGAATTCACGCTCAAAAATCAGCGTGCCGTCGAGGCTGAGACGGTGGGCGCCGAATGACGGCGCTTCTTCAATCTCATTGACCTCGGCATCGTACAGGCGGTAATTGCGGTGACGGTATTCGGCTTTCGGAATCAGAAAACCAAAGGGCCATTGCATGTCGTAACTGATGCTGGTGTCGGCCAGGGTGCGGTCACCGTTCAGTGCCCGGAAACCCGACAACGTCTGCAGCTCGTCATCAATGATGGCACTGCTTTGACGATTGAAGCGCGTGAATTCCAGTCTCTGTGACAGGTTCCAGCGTTGCTCAGGCTCGGGTATCAGCGGCTGCCAGGTGAGGCTGGTCTGCGGAAGGCGACGATACGGGCGGTTGCGCAGGCTGATGTTGTCGTCGATGGTCTGGAAACTTTCTGCCAACAGCTCCGCATGCAGGTGCTCGTCGGCGTAGCGGACCTGGCCAAAACGCGGCAGGTGAGTCGTGCGGTCGACACTGCCGGCTGGGTTAAGGTCACTGAAATAATCGCTGTCACTGACGTTGTTGTAGACCCAGCGGTGGGTCCAGTGCTCACCCCAGCGGCCACTCTGCTGGTAGTTGGTCAGCCAGCGTTTTTCATCCAGCTCGGCATCGTGTTTCAGGTAGTGATAGTTCAGTTCACCATCACCCAACAGGCGGGTTTTATGGCGCAGCTGATTCTCCCAGATGACACCGTGATCCAGCACATGGTGCGGAGTGATGGTGGCGTCCATCTGGGGGTGTAGGTTGATATAAAACGGCAGCCTGATTTCTTCGGCCTGACCTTCGCCGTTGATGGCGATGGTGGGGTCAAGAAAGCCCGTCAGGCGACGATCATCGATCGGAAAACGGTAATAGGGAAGGTACATCACCGGTACTTCCTTAATCCGCAGGCGGCTGTGCCAGGCGGTACCAAAGCCAGAGGCCTGATCAAGGCGGATTTCAGAGGCCTTGATGTCCCAGTCGTTCTGACCGGGCTCACAGAAGGTCATGGTCGCTTCTTCTAGCAACAGCAGGTTGTCGTCTGGCCGTTGCAGGCCAGCGGCCGATCCCCTGAGGTGTTTTTCGGTCAGGGCGTAATTGGCCTCAAACACCTCGACTTCACCGGTGGTTTCATTGAAATAGGCACGATCGCCATTCACGGCAACACCGGCATTGCGCAGGCGGATGTTGCCGTTGAGTTCAGCTTCACGGCGGTCGGCCAGCCACCGCACCTGATCACTGAGCAGCAGACGGTCCTGCTGGCGTAACAGGACATCGCCACGCAGAATAATGTCTCCCCCTTCGAGCTGCATTTCTGACTCGTCGGCTTCGGCTTCGATGCGGTCACCGGCCAAAGGGGTAATGTTCACGGGTTTGTACTGACCGCGACAGAAGGTTGGCAGGGTCGCTGCTTCCTCGTCGCTCAGCAGATTGCGCGGGTACCAGTTCAGGGTCTGGAAGTTGAGGCTCAGCAACTCAGGCTGAGTCTCGTCGGGGGTAACTGCGGCAACGACTTCGGTTTCTGCGCGGGTGACCGGCAAGGCTTCGTCACTGGCTGTGGGGAGGTTCAGTGGCGCTTCTGCGGCAACAGAGAACGACCCGGCAGAGACAGCGGTTGATAAGGCGATCAGAAGCAGTTTCGGTTTTGCAGACATCGTTGGCGACAAGCGCGAATCCAGAATGAAGTGTGATATCGTACGCCTGCTCAGCTTGCCGGGCATCTGCCCTGACAGCTAACTGGCCGTGACTATGGTCGTTGTTAGTCTGGCAGACATTTTCAGGCCCGCAATTCTATGGTCTGTGTATGCACAATGTACAGTCTTGCGGGCTCCGGTTTCCCCGGTTGGGCATGATAATAAGTATTTCACCGGGTCACCCTGATCCGGACAGGCAGACAGTGAGAACTCTATGGATCAGCGCCGGGATACCCTCGGACACTGGGCACGTGCTGCGCTCAGCCACACAGATCCAGCTCTGAC
>OBIY01000488.1_pt1 | contig 15349 bp, 9 predicted proteins | sample 1519841 | NCBI WGS metagenome assembly OBIY01 (sample SAMN03019774, study PRJEB22545) | beach sand metagenome | biome: beach; feature: sea beach; material: beach sand | place: USA: Municipal Pensacola Beach, FL | collected 2010-07-30 | depth 30-40 cm m
CGTTCCGCGCCATTGCCTCAATGATTTGAAACAAGCTGTCGCCCTCATGACGCGGCATGACGCATTGAGCGATACCATCGAACGCGCCCGCCATTACGGCGATATCGCGCGCGATGCGTTGGCAATCTTCCCGGATTCGCACGAAAAAGACTGCCTGCTCGGGATCGTCGACTTCTGCATTCAGCGCGCCCATTAAAAATCGGCCCCGCATTGACTGCACGCTTGCAGCCCCAACATTCAGCAGCTATAAACCCGGCTCCGTTCGGAGTGTAGCTCAGCCTGGTAGAGCACCGTCTTCGGGAGGCGGGGGTCGCAGGTTCAAATCCTGCCACTCCGACCAAATTGATCCCGCCTATTTTCCTTCACGTACTTATTCTTTCTCGCGCAAGAGATATCTCTAATTTAATTCAGCTTTTGTTGAATAAATAATGGGCATTGGTGTAACAATTGCAGAGGGATGCAATTGATTCGGATCAAGGTGCAATCCGTAGTTGTGCCGGGGGCGTAAAAGCAAGTTTAGATAAAAAGAATACTTATGAGTAATACACCTCCGGACGATAATTTCTGTATTATTACACAGCTAGATTTCAGACGTCCGGAACTAAATACCTTTCTGGAGTATTGGCTGAACAAACGCGCCGACCGGATTTTTCCACGCCGCAGCGAAATTAACCCCGCTGAATTTCCAAAGTTGCTGCCCTGGATCAACATGTATGACGTGCTGGATGGCGGACGCGACTTTCGCGTTCGTATTTGCGGTACCGCGTTAACCGAAGTAATTGGTTTTGAAGTCGGTGGTAAACTCGTGTCGGAAATTGATCCACCGATCGCTCGGCGGATTAAATTGACGCTTCAGGCAGTGCTTGAAATGCGCGCGCCGATCCGCGCGACAACCAGCCGCAGCGCTTTACCCGGCCAGGATTTTCAGGGGTCGGAGGCCTGTGCTTTGCCGCTAAGCAGCGATGGAACAGATATCGACATCATCATCGTCGCCTCGCTGCTCGACACCCGCAAGTAACGCGATCATCACTGCCATGCTTGCCGATTAACAGGTCCGTCAGAACGGCACCTTGTCATCGAAATCCGAAAAATCACCACCGCCAAATCCCGGATCGTCAAACCCGCCACCGGACTGGCCACCGCCCATACCGCCGCCACTCATGCCGCCACCGCCGAAATCACCGCCGCCTTGCATGCCGCCGCCGGCCCGGCTGTCGAGCATTGTGAGCTGACTGTTGAAGCCCTGCAGCACCACCTCTGTCGAATAACGATCCTGGCCGGACTGATCCTGCCATTTGCGGGTCTGCAACTGGCCTTCGAGATAAACCTTGGAGCCTTTGCGCAAATATTGCTCGGCGATGCGGCACAGCCCTTCATTGAAAATGACAACCCGGTGCCATTCAGTGCGCTCGCGCCGCTCGCCGCTTTGCTTGTCGCGCCAGCTTTCCGATGTCGCGACCCGCAGATTGGCGATGGGGCGACCATCCTGGGTCCGCCGGATCTCGGGATCCGCGCCAAGATTGCCAACCAGAATCACCTTGTTCACACTGCCCGCCATGCTCTGTCTCTCCTGCCAAATCGCGTCGCCCGCCCCGTCATCCGATGAATCGGGACTTTCGCAAACCCTAACATGCAGCCGGGCCTACCGGAACGGTTTTGACGAACCGAACCGGTCAGCCCAATTGCGTTGTCAGATCACCTGTTTTGACCGCAGTTCGGCAATTTCCGCCGCCCCGAAACCGATCTCACCCAGAACTTCGTCTGTATGTTCCCCTTCGGTCGGGGCACGGCGATGAAAGACGGCCGGGGTGTCGGAAAGCTGCGCGGGCGGCCCGACCACCTGCGCGGGCTTTTCAAGCCCCGGATAGTCCTGCGCCAGCAGCATGGTTTGGGCTTGCGGGTCCTGCAACACATCGCGCGGACTTAGCACCTCGCCCGCCGGAATGCGGTTTTCAGCGAGAATCGCAATCGCCTCGGCAGAAGTATAATCGGCGCACCATTCATTCATCTTTTCGCTGATCACCTCGCCATTATTGGCGCGCGAATCATCATCCTTGAAGCGCGGATCGGTTAGCCAGTCCTCGCAGCCCACAAGCGTCGCCCAGCGCTTGAACAGATTATTGCCCACCACCTGCGCAAGGATCCAGCCATCCTTCGTCTTGAAGATATCCGAAGGTCCCGCATTATAGGCGCGATTGCCACGCCGCTGCCGGTCAAGCGCGAGAATATCCTCCTCGATCACATAGGTGTTGGAAACCGTCAGCGCCGACCGCAGGAGCGAGCCTTCCACCATCTGTCCCTTGCCCGTCTTGGCGCGCGCCATCAGGGCGGCCAGCGTACCGAAGGCGCAATTGGTCGCGGTCGCGAAATCCACATAAGGCACAAGGCAGCGCTGCGGCATATCAGGCTGTCCGGTCAGATAGGTGCCCCCCGACATCACCTGCCCGATACCGTCAAACCCGACCCGTTCGCTATAGGGTCCCTCGCTGCCGAAGGCAGAAGCCGTTGCCAGCACGATTTGCGGATTGATCGCATGCAAACTGTCAAGATCAAGCCCCATCGCCTTCAAGGTCGGCGCGGGCAGATTGGCGACGACGACATCGGCGGTCGCCACAAGCTTTTTCACAATCTCACGCCCTTCAGGCAGGGTCGGGTTCAGGGTAAGGGAGCGTTTGTTGCGGTTCATCTGGAAGAAACCCGCGCCCGTACCGTCCGCCATCACCGGCGAAACATAGCGATCCTCACCACCGCCGACCCGCTCGATGCGGATGACATCTGCGCCAAGATCACCGAGCAACGCCGCACAAAACGGCCCCGCAATATAGCGCCCGAAATCCAGCACCCTTATTCCCTCAAGCACCTGTGTCATCTTCCTGTCCCCTTTTCGGCCCGGTTTTTCTGTGGCGATTCCCCATCGGGGGGATACTATAACATCAGGCACCGGCTGAAAGACGCCAATTGCCGGCCGCGCGCGAAAAGCTGACTGTACAGGCACAGATATGGACGAGATCGCTCAACAATCCGCCACCACGCTGGCCGCCATGTTGCGCGCGGGCAAGATCGGTTGTGTCGAACTGCTTGAACATTTCCTGGCCCGGCTGGAACGGTTGAACCCGGCCCTCAATGCGGTGATTGCGACCGATATTGACCGCGCAATGGCAAATGCTGACGCAGCGGATGAAGCACGCGCCAATGGTAATTTTCTGGGGCCGCTTCACGGGCTGCCCATCACCATCAAGGATGCGCTGGCCGTGCCGGGGATGCCCTGCACAAGCGGCGCGCCGGAATTTGCCGACTATCGCCCGAAGGAACCCGCCGTCGCGGTCGCACGGCTGGCGGAGGCAGGCGCAATCATCTTCGGCAAGACCAATGTGCCGCTCTATTGCGGCGATCTGCAAAGCTATAACGAGATATATGGCACGACCAACAATCCCTGGGACCTCGCCCATACACCGGGCGGCTCGTCAGGCGGGGCGGCAGCGGCGGTTGCCGCCGGGCTGACCGCATTTGAATATGGCAGCGACATTGGCGGGTCGATCCGGACCCCCGCGCATTTCTGCGGCGTCTTCGGACATAAGCCCAGCTGGGATATCGTGCCGACGCGCGGGCACATACCCGGGCCCCCAGGCACCGTCGGCGTATCGGACATCAATGTCGTGGGACCACTGGCGCGGCACCCGCAAGATCTGCGGCTGGCGCTGGAACTGACAATGGGCAGCGACCCTGTGCTTGGCCCGGTACGCCGACCGGCATTGCTCGACTCACACAAGAAAAAGCCCGCAGATTTCCGGATCGCTGTCTGGGCCGATGATCAGAACTGCCCGGTCGCGCGCGAGATCAGCGACGCAATCAGTGCGGTTGCCGACCGGCTTGTCCGTGCCGGCGCCCGGGTCAATGATGCGGCGCGGCCTGATATCGACACCGCCGAGGCGTTCGGCCTTTATGCACAGCTTCTGATGGGGGTGATCGCGACGGGCTTTCCCGAAACGATCCTTGCGGCCTTTCGGGAGGTCGCGGCCAGTGCCGCCTCCGACGATTTCAGCTTCACCACCCGTTCGGCGATCGGCGCTGTGCAATCGCACCGCCAATGGTTATCCGCCAATGAGCGGCGGCAAAAGCTGCGCGCCAAATGGGCTGCCCTCTTCAGCGATTACGACCTGCTGCTATGCCCGGTCACCCCGACAGCGGCGATCCCCCATGATCACCGGCCGGTCGGGGAACGCGACATCACCGTCAATGGCGACAAACTTCCCTATATGCAGCAGACATTCTGGGCCGGGCTTGTCGGTATGGCCTATCTGCCGTCAACCGTCGTCCCGCTTGGCCGCACCGCAGGGGGCCTGCCCTTCGGGATGCAGATTGTCGGCCCGTTTTGCGGTGATCTGCGCACCATCGATTTCGCCGAACTTCTGTGCAGGGAAGCGATTATCGAAGGCTATCGCCCGCCACCGGGCTACGGGTAAGTCGGCCGCGTGCCCCCTTGCGCCCGACCGATTTTGTTCATAGTTTGTTCAAATATCGACGGTGCGTCTTTTGCCCCACCCACGCCATGACAGTCAGGCCATATCAGTAAAGCGCATTTCATGCAGCATCAGCTTTCCATCCGCGGCGCGCGGGAACATAACCTTGCCAATATCGATGTCGATTTGCCACGCGACCGGCTGATTGTCTTTACCGGCCTGTCGGGGTCGGGCAAGTCCTCGCTTGCATTCGATACGATCTATGCGGAAGGGCAGCGGCGCTATGTGGAAAGCCTGTCCGCCTATGCGCGGCAGTTCCTTGAAATGATGCAAAAGCCCGATGTCGATCATATCGAGGGGCTGAGCCCGGCAATCTCCATCGAGCAGAAGACGACATCGCGCAATCCGCGCTCCACGGTCGGCACCGTGACCGAGATTTACGACTATATGCGGCTGCTTTTTGCGCGGGTCGGCATCCCCTATTCCCCGGCCACCGGCCTGCCCATCGAAAGTCAGACAGTCAGCCAGATGGTCGATCGGCTGACCGCATTGCCCGAGAATACCCGGCTTTACCTGCTTGCCCCACTCATCCGCGGCCGCAAGGGCGAGTATCGCAAGGAATTCGCCGAGTTGATGAAGCGTGGCTTCCAGCGGGTCAAGGTCGATGGCAGCTTTTACGAAATCGACGAGGTGCCGGCGCTCAACAAGAAACTCAAGCATGATATCGATGTGGTGGTCGACCGGCTGGTCATCCGGCCCGATATGGAAAGCCGCATCGCCGACAGCTTTGAAACCGCGCTCGCGCTTGCCGACGGGATCGCGGTGGCCGAGATGGCGGACCCGGGTGCCGATGCGGAAAACCCGGAGCGGCTGATCTTCTCTGCGAAATTCGCCTGTCCGGTTTCAGGCTTCACGATCGAGGAGATCGAGCCGCGGCTGTTTTCCTTCAATAATCCGTTCGGCGCATGTCCGGCTTGCGGCGGGCTTGGCACCGAAATGGTGATCGATCCCGATCTTGTCATTCCCGATGACACGCTGAGCCTGCGGCAGGGGGCGGTCGCGCCCTGGTCGCGCTCGACTTCGGCCTATTATGCACAGACGCTCGATAGTCTGGCGCGGCATTACAATGTGTCCACCGCGACGCCGTGGCGCGATCTGCCCGATGCGGTGCGACAGGCGGTGCTTTACGGCTCGGGCAAGGACATCGTGCGCATGGTCTATGATGACGGGCTGCGCCGTTACGAAACGAAAAAGACCTTTGAAGGTGTCATCCCGAACCTTGCGCGCCGCTATCGTGAAACCGACAGCAACTGGACCCGCGAGGAAGTTGAGAAGTTCCAGCGCATCACCGCCTGCGATGTTTGCGCGGGGCACCGGCTGAAGCCCGAAGCGCTGGCCGTCAAGCTTGCCGGACTGCATATCAGCGAGGTTGCCGATCTGTCGATCCGGGCGGCCAAGCAATGGTTCGATGTCCTGCCCGACACGTTGAGCGCGCAGCAGAATGAAATTGCCGTCCGCATCCTGAAGGAAATTCGCGACCGGCTTGGCTTTCTCAACAATGTGGGGCTTGATTATCTGACCCTGTCGCGCAATTCCGGCACCCTGTCAGGCGGCGAGTCGCAGCGGATCCGGCTCGCCTCGCAGATCGGTTCGGGATTGACGGGGGTACTTTATGTGCTTGACGAACCGTCCATCGGCCTGCATCAGCGCGACAATGCGCGGCTGCTTGAGACGTTGCGCAATCTGCGTGATCTGGGCAATACGGTCATCGTCGTCGAACATGATGAGGATGCAATCCGCACCGCCGATCATGTGGTTGATATGGGCCCGGGTGCGGGGGTGCATGGCGGCCGGATCGTCGCCGAAGGCGCGCCCGACGCGGTGATGGCCAATCCCGACAGCCTGACGGGACAATATCTGACCGGCGCGCGATCGGTCCCGATCCCGGCCGAACGGCGCGGCGCAAGACAGGATCAGCATCTCAGCGTGATCGGTGCGAGCGCCAATAATCTGCGCAACGTCGATGCGCATATCCCGCTTGGCACCTTCACCTGCGTCACAGGCGTATCGGGCGGCGGCAAATCGACACTTGTGATCGAAACCCTTTACAAGGCCGCGGCGCGGCGGCTTAACGGCGCGCGCGATCTGCCCGGCGCCCATCAGCGGATCGAGGGGCTCGAATTTCTCGACAAGGTGATCGATATCGACCAGTCGCCGATCGGGCGCACGCCACGCTCGAACCCGGCGACCTATACCGGCGCCTTCACCCCGATCCGCGACTGGTTCGCGGGGCTGCCCGAAGCGCAGGCGCGCGGCTACAAACCGGGCCGTTTTTCCTTCAATGTGAAAGGCGGACGCTGCGAAGCCTGCCAGGGCGACGGGGTCATCAAGATCGAGATGCATTTTTTGCCCGACGTCTATGTGCAATGCGACATCTGCAAGGGCAAACGCTACAATCGCGAAACACTCGAGGTCACATTCCGCGACAAATCCATCGCCGACATTCTCGACATGACCGTCGAGGACGCGGCCGAGTTCTTCAAGGCGGTGCCTGCGGTACGTGACAAGCTGGTTACGCTGAAGCGGGTGGGGCTTGGCTATATCAAGGTCGGGCAACAGGCGACCACCCTGTCGGGCGGCGAGGCGCAGCGGGTGAAACTTGCCAAGGAGCTGTCCAAACGCGCCACCGGACGCACCCTTTACATCCTCGACGAACCGACCACGGGGCTGCATTTCGAGGATGTGCGCAAACTGCTTGAAGTGTTGCAGGAACTTGTCGATACCGGCAATACGGTGGTGGTGATCGAGCATAATCTCGAAGTGATCAAGACCGCCGACTGGCTGATCGATCTGGGCCCTGAAGGGGGCGATGGCGGCGGGCTGATTGTTGCGGCCGGCACACCGGAAGATGTGGCCGCGAATGCCGACAGCTATACAGGCCGGTTCCTTGCCCCGATCCTGTCCGCCACGCAAAAACAGCCGCTGAAATCAAGAGCCGGGCCAAAAGCCAAACCCAGCGCGAAAAAGAAAGGCGCGCGGCAGAAAAAAGTCGGTTCACGCTGACGTGATAACAGCAAGAGCTGCTTAATCTCTTACCCATAGTATCAAAAGAAAGTCAGTGCTAAAAAGCAGTTCACATGAAAACAGGCGACTTCTTCACACACGCAATATTGACGCGGCCACGATCCGGGTTATCTGGAAACAGGTAACAGTGCCGGAGCATGGTCAGCGCGGAAAATTAAAGTTGCCAATGCAATTGATCGGTATGCCGCCTGCCCGTGCCACAGGCGCCGTGAGGATTTTTTAATGAAGCGTACTTATCTCTCCGCGCTGGCGGTGGCGGGCCTGATCGGATTGTGGCTCCTGTCCGGTCAATTTGGCGACGACGCGCCGGCACAAGGCGGATCGCCCGCTACGACCACCATCGCTATTCCTTCGGCGCGGGAAAATACAGGCCCGTCAAACCGGGTGCCGGTGCGGGTGCGGGATTTCACGGCGCGTGCGCATGCCACGGTTTCGATCGTGCGGGGCCGGACGCAGGCATATCGTACCGTTGCCCTGCGCTCGCAAACCAGCGGCTATGTCGAAAAGCTGCCTTACTCCAAAGGCAGCAGGGTGAGCGGCGGCGAAACGGTGTGCGAGCTTGATATCGATGCCCGCGCCGCATCCCTGAACGAAGCGCGGGCGTTACTGCGCAGCCGTCAACTCGAATATGATGCGGCGATGGAGCTTGCGGAGAAAGGTCACCGCTCGGAAACCCAGACAGCGGCAGCGCGCGCCAATCTCGATGCGGCGCGCGCCATGGTGAAGCGGGCGGAAAACGAAATTTCCTACACAAAAATCACCGCACCCTTTGAAGGCGTCATTGAGGAACTGCCTGTCGAAATCGGCGACTATATCGGCAAAGGCACGGTCTGCGCGCATCTGGTGGATGACGACCCCATGCTTGTCGTGGGTCATGTATCGGAACGCGAGGTTGGCAAGTTTGCGGTCGGCGATCGCGGCACGGCGCGGCTGATCACCGGCGAAACGGTGGAAGGCACAATCCGCTTTGTCGCAAAATCGGCAAGCCAGGAAACCCGGACATTCCGGCTGGAACTTGAAATACCCAATAGCGACTACCGCCTGCGTGACGGCATCACCGCCGAAATCGCCGTGCATGCGGATCCGGTCATGGCGCATTTCATCTCCCCGGCTTTGCTCACGCTGAATGATGCCGGTGAAATCGGCATCAGAGTGGTCGACGCGGACCGGACCGTCCGGTTCATCCCTGTCAAGATCATTGCCGATACCCAGGACGGCGTCTGGATCACCGGCCCGCCCGAGAAAGCGCGGATCATCACGGTCGGCCATGAATATGTTATTGACGGTTTGCCGGTCGAGATTTCAACGGAGCCGCTGACAATCGGAAACGCGTCATGAACGCGCTAATCGATGCGGCCTTCGCGCGGCAGCGTACCGTCCTGACGACGCTTTTTGCGATTATTCTGTTCGGCATATCCGCCTATCTGACGATCCCCAAGGAAGCGGATCCCGATATTCCCATTCCCTTTGTCTATGTGCAGGTGCCGCATCCGGGGATTTCCCCCGAAGATGCCGACCGGCTGATCGTCAAGCCGATGGAAGCGAAGCTGCGCTCCATCGAAGGGCTGGAGGAAATCCGTTCTGTCGCGAGTGAAGGCCATGTCGGCATCATCCTCGAATTCGATGTCAGTTTCGATCCCGAAACCGCGCTGAGCGATGTGCGCGAACAGGTCGATCTGGCCAAACCCGAACTGCCCGATGACAGCGAAGAACCGACGGTGATGGAATTCAACACCAGCATCTTCCCGATCATGATCGTGGTATTGTCGGGCAGCGCCCCCGAACGCTATCTGCTGCGACATGCGCAATTATTGCAGGATGAACTGGAAGCGATCCCCTCGGTGCTTGGTGCGAGGCTGGTCGGTCAGCGCGAAGAGTTGCTGGAGGTCATCGTCGATCCGGCCAAGCTCGAATCCTACAATATTTCGCAAACCGAACTGATCAACGCGGTCACGCTGAATAATCGGCTGGTTGCCGCAGGCGCGCTCGATACCGGTGCGGGACGTTTCTCAGTCAAGGTTCCCGGGCTGTTCGAAACCGCCGCGGATGTCATGCAATTGCCCGTCAAAACCGATGGCGAAAGCGTCGTGACCTTGAGCGATATCACTGAAATACGCCGGACTTTCAAGGATGCCGATGCCTATGCGCAGCTTGACGGCGAAGCTTCCATCGCAATCGCGGTCACCAAGCGTATCGGCCACAATATCCTGACCACCGCCGATCAGGTCCGCCAGACCGTCGACAATTACCGGACCGACCTGCCACCCAGTATGAAAATCGATTATGGCGCGGATGCCTCGAAATGGGTGCTTGGCATGCTGTCGAGCCTCGAATCTGCGGTAATTACAGCGATCGCACTGGTTATGATCGTCGTGCTTGCCGCCTTGGGGCTACGCTCCGCCATGCTGGTCGGCATTTCTATTCCAACCTCTTTTTTGATCGGCTTCACCCTGCTTGGGGTAACCGGCGTTACCGTCAACATGATGGTGATGTTCGGGATGATTTTGGCCGTTGGCATCCTGGTGGATGGCGCCATCGTGGTGGTTGAATTCGCCGACCGCAAAATGGCTGAAGGCGCGCCGCGCGATCAGGCCTACAGGTTGGCGGCAAAACGCATGTTCTGGCCGATTGTCTCATCGACGGCGACGACGCTTGCGGCCTTTGTGCCAATGCTGTTCTGGCCCGGCGTATCGGGAAAATTCATGAGCTACCTGCCGATCACACTGATTTTTGTGCTGGTCGGTTCGCTGCTGATGGCGCTGATCTTCCTGCCTGTTCTGGGGTCGCGGTTCGGTGGCGTGGCGCAAGCGGATACGGAAACCCTGAAAGCGCTTGCCGCATCCGAAAAAGGCAATATCGCGGAACTGCGCGGCTTCACCGGTTTTTACGCAAGACTGCTGCAACGGCTGATCGCTATTCCGGGCACTGTCATTCTTGCCGCAATCGCCGCTTTGGTCCTTGTCGTCATATTATATGGCAGGTTCGGAAACGGCGTGGAATTCTTCACTGATACAGAAACCGACAATGCGGTTGTGCATATCTCCGCGCGCGGCAATTTGTCGGCTGAGGAAATGCGCGCGCTGGTATTCGAAGTGGACCGCGCCACCCGATCGGTGGACGGCGTGCGTCTGGTGTTCGCGCAATCGGGCCGGTCGACCGGCGGCGACCGCGAAGGCGCGCCCAAGGACAGCATCGGTATCCTGCGTGTCGAACTTGAAGACTGGCGCACCCGCGACCGCCCGATGAAAGAGGTGCTGGACGATATCCGCGCGCGCACAAGCGTCATCCCCGGAATCAAGACGCAGGTGATCAAACGCCAGGACGGCCCCCCGACAGGCAAGGACATCCAGATCGAGCTGGGCTCGCGGCATGCCGAACTGCTGGCACCGACAATCGCGAAATTTTCCGACTATATGATCAACCAGACAGACGGGCTGATTGAAATCGACGATACCCGCCCGCTGCCCGGCATTGAATGGGAGATAAAGGTCGACCGGGAACAGGCCGGTCGGTTCGGCGCCAATGTCAGCGCCGTTGGCGCGCTTGTGCAGCTTGTCACAAACGGTATCAAGATCGGTGAATACCGGCCTGACGATGCGGAGGAGGAGGTCGAGATCCGTGTCCGCTACCCGCGTGACCAGCGCGGGCTGTCGCAGCTTGATCTGCTGCGGGTGCAGACCCGCGACGGACTTGTACCGATCACCAATTTCGTCACGCGAACACCACAACCGGCAACCGACAGCATCGAGCGGGTCGATGGCACGCCGATCATGACGATCCGCGCGAATACAACAGCCGCCTATCTGCCGAGCGAAAAAGTCGCCGAGATCACCGAGTGGATGAAAACCGCCGATATCGATCCGCGTGTCAAAATCCGTTTCCGTGGTGCCAACGAAGAAGCAGAAGAAGCAGGTGGCTTCCTGCTCGTCGCATTCGGTGCGGCATTGTTCCTGATGGCGATTATCCTGATCACCCAGTTTGACAGTTTCTACCAGTCGGTGCTGATCCTGTCGTCGGTGATCCTGTCCACCGTCGGGGTCTTGCTGGGCATGCTGGTCATGAACCAGACCTTCAGCGTGATTTTCACCGGTACCGGGATCGTGGCGCTCGCCGGCATCGTCGTGAACAATAATATCGTGCTGATCGACACCTATCAGCATCTACTGCGTGAGGGGTTCAGCCGCTATGAGGCAATCGTGCGAACCGGCGCGCAGCGCTTGCGGCCGGTACTGCTGACCACGGCAACGACGGTTGCTGGGCTGATGCCGATGGTCCTGATGCTGAATATCGATTTCTTTGATCGCGCCATTACCTATCGCGCGCCTGTCTCGCTGTGGTGGACGCAGCTTGCCACCGCCGTTGTCTTCGGACTGGGCTTTGCCACGCTGCTGACACTGATTGTCACACCTTGCGCGCTGGCGCTGCCGCAACGGCTGAGCGAGGGGCGGATTGCCCGCCGCGCAGGTGCGTTGCTGAAACGCGGCACACAGCGCACGCCGGCGGAATAAGCCGCTCGCCCCGGCCCGGCCCGATAAGGTATGTAAATAGCCATGGAAGTTATCGATGCCCAAATCGGCCATGGCCCATCCGTTCCCTATTTACGGGAAGTACTGGTCTTTCTGCTGGCCACCGTACTTGTCGTGCCGCTGCTGCAACGGCTGCGCGCAAGCCCCGTGCTTGGCTATCTGTTTGTCGGGGCGTTGATCGGACCGTTCGGCCTGCGAATCATTTCCGATGTGGATGGTGTGGCGGCACTCGCCCAGCTCGGTGTCGTCTTTCTGCTGTTCATTATCGGGCTTGAACTCTCCCTGGAGAGATTACGCGCCATGGGCCGGCTGATTTTCGGGCTGGGCGGCGCGCAGGTCGGCCTGTCGGCCATTGTCATCGGCTTCATCGCCTGGGGTTGGGGCAATAGTCCGGAGGCTGCAATCATTCTGGGCATGTGCCTTGCGCTGTCATCCACCGCGATTGTCACACAGCTATTGGTGGAAAAAGGTGAATTTTCATCGCGCACCGGGCGCACCGCATTCGCCGTTCTGCTGTTTCAGGATCTGGCGGTCGTCCCGCTGCTGGTGCTGGTGAACAGCTTTGCCGGCGATGGCGGATCGGTCCTTGCCGCGCTTGGCCTGTCGCTTGTCAAAGCGGCGGTCGCATTTGCGCTGATCCTGGGGCTCGGGCGGCTGACCCTGCGGCCGATATTCCGCCTGGTCGCGCGCGGGCGCAGCCCCGAAATGCTGATGGCGCTGACCTTACTGGCGATCCTGGCCACCGCCATCGGCACGGAGATGGCCGGGCTATCCATGGCATTGGGGGCCTTCCTCGCCGGGCTCTTGCTGGCGGAAACCGAATTCCGTCATCAGGTTGAGATCGATATTCAGCCCTTCAAGGGACTATTGCTCGGCTTGTTCTTCATCAGTGTCGGCATGGGGATCGACGCATTGCTGGTCATCGACAGGATTTTCTGGATTGCTGCGTCGGTATTCGGGCTGATCGCGATCAAGGCTGTGCTGTTCGTGCCGGTTGCCCGGCTGTTTGGGGTTCCCTGGCCGACCGCAATCCGTTCAGCCTTGCTGCTGGGCACGGCGGGAGAATTCGCCCTGGTCGTTGTTGGCGCGGCCATGACCGGCGGTGTGCTGTCGCCCGATGTCGGTCAATTCATGATGATTGTCGCGGCACTGTCCATGGCAACCACCCCCTTCATGATGCCGCTTGGTCAGGCCTGCGCAAAATGGGTGCAGCGGCGCAGCACCGGTGCCCGCGCGCCCGATGCGCTGGCCCCCAAGCAAAATGACATGACCGCACATGTGGTGATTGCCGGGTTTGGCCGGGTCGGGCAAACCGTCGCGCAATTGCTGACGGACCAGAAGGTGCCCTATGTCGCGCTTGATCTGGATGCCGCGGCAACCTATCGCCGCCGGCGTGCCGGCCTGCCGGTCTATTTCGGCGATGCGAGCCGCCCGGATGTGCTGGAACGGCTCGGGATGGATCATGCGGCGGCGATCGTGCTGACCCTGGACAATCCGCAGATGACCAAACATGCGGTCAGCGCCATTCGCGAACGCTGGCCCGATATCCTGATCTATGTACGGGCCCGCGATAACAGCCATTCGGGCGAGCTGGAAGAGCTTGGCGCCACCGGCATCGTGCCTGAAACGCTCGAATCAAGCCTCGCGCTGGCCGGTCAGGTGCTGCACGGACTTGGCACGCCGATGGAGGCGGTCAATACGCTGATCGACCGCATCCGCGACGAACAATATGTCGGTATCCAGCAACCTGCCCTGCCTGACCCGCCGCTTGCGACCACCCAATCCAAGTCTTCGGGTCAGGAGAAAAGCTGACCCGCTTACCGCTATCCTGGAATTCCGGCTCAGGATTCGTGATAGCGGATCAGCCCCTCCTGCACGACGGAGGCAACCAGCACACCATCGCGCGTGTAAATGCTGCCCCGGTTGAAACCGCGCGCATTTGAGGCGCTGGGGCTGTCCATCACATAAAGCAGCCATTCATCGGCGCGGAAGGGACGATGAAACCACATGGCATGGTCAAGACTTGCGCTTTGGAAGTTTTCCATCAGCCAGCTCACCCCATGCGGGCGGGAACTGGTGCCGAGCAATGTCAGATCCGACGCATAGGCCAGCACGCATTGGTGCAGATGAATATCGTCGGCAGGCAATTGCACGCGCGACCGGATCCAGGCGCGCTGCAGCGGTTCATGTTTCTGGCCTTGCACGAAATTCGGCGGATCGATGGGGCGCAGATCGATCGGCTGCTCCTGCAGGAACCACTCGCGAAATTCTTCCGGCAGGTGATCGGCGACCTCCCGACGGCGTTCCTCCTCACTTGCCAGTTCCTCAGGCCCCGGAACATCGGGCATCGGCGCCTGATGTTCGAACCCTTTTTCCGATTTCTGAAAGGAGGCGGACATGGAAAAGATCGCCTTGCCGTCCTGGATTGCCACCACCCTGCGGGTCGTGAAGCTGCGCCCGTCGCGAATCCGGTCAACCTCATAGATGGTCGGAATTTCGGCATTGCCCGGGCGCAGGAAATAACAATGCAGCGAATGCGTCGTCAGCCCCGGATCGACCGTCCTGACCGCCGCGCGCAAGGATTGCCCAAGCACCAGACCACCAAAAATCGCCCGCCGCCGTGGCGGGCTCCAGCCGCGGAACAAATTCGCATCAAGCTGTTCGATATGCAGCTCGTCGCGCACATCGTCAAATTTCATTGTCATCGGCAAAAACCAGCCTCTTCCACATAATAACGGCCCGCATGAATGCCATGACGCACATAATTGTGCAACGCACAATCAAATAGCGGCAGTATCATTTGGTGGTCTGGTTACGGCTCTGCAGAAGGCGATAGGGATGCGCCGGATAAACCCCGAGGATCTTGAGATGCGCGGAGAAGAATTCAAGCTCCTCCAGCGCCAGCCGGACGAGCCGCTCGGACGGGTGCCCTTCAACATCCGCATAAAACTGCGTGGCATTGAACGAGCCATCGAGCTGATAGCTTTCAAGCTTCGTCATATTGACGCCATTTGTGGCAAACCCGCCCAACGCCTTGTAAAGCGCGGCCGGCACATTGCGCACCTGGAATACGAAACTTGTCATCACAGGCGCGGGTCCTGGTTCAGCATCCTGCGGGGTCGGCGACATGATGACGAAACGGGTCGTGTTATGGCCCGCATCCTCGACATCCGCGCGCAACACATCGAGCCCGTAAATTTCAGCGGCCAGGCTGGTCGCAAGCGCTGCCTCCGTGGGGTCATTCCGCTCCGCCACATAACATTGATGGCCCCGCGCGGT
>OBIY01000489.1_pt1 | contig 15340 bp, 9 predicted proteins | sample 1519841 | NCBI WGS metagenome assembly OBIY01 (sample SAMN03019774, study PRJEB22545) | beach sand metagenome | biome: beach; feature: sea beach; material: beach sand | place: USA: Municipal Pensacola Beach, FL | collected 2010-07-30 | depth 30-40 cm m
TTCTCGGCACCGAGTTGCTGCAGAAAGTCACCGAGCTGCGCATTGAAACCCTGGGGGCCCAGGCCGCTATCTGGCAGCCCCAGGCACTGGTGCCGGGCAGCGAACAGCCGATCATTGGCCCTGAGTATGCGCTTACCGCCATGCCTCACTACCTGAACTCACGAGCCTGCTCCATCTACGGCGGCTCCAACGAAGTCCAGCGCGGCATTATTGCCAAAGCCGTGCTGGGTTTGTAAGCGTCCGCCAACAAGGAGAAGTCAGATGAATTTTCAGTTGAGTGAAGAACAGCAAATGCTGGCGGACAGCGCCAAGCGTTTTGTCCGTGACAACCACGACGTGGAAAAGCACCGCCAGAACAAGAAGTTGATGCCGCTGGATGAAGCCACCTGGGCACAGTTTGCCGAACTGGGCTGGCTGGCTGTACCGTTCGCTGAAGAGCACGGTGGTCTGGGCATGGGCCCGCTGGAAACCATGGTGCTGCTGCAGGAACTGGGCGAAGGCCTGATCATGGCGCCGTACATTGCCACCGTAGTATTGGGCGGCGGTTTCCTGCGTCACGGCTCTGACGCGCAGCAGGCAGAAACCATTCCTTCCCTGCTGGAAGGTGGTCTGCAGTTGGCGTTTGCGGCAGAGGAATACGAGCGCGTCTTTACCCTGGAAAACACCGCCATGAAAGGCGAGGTGCAGGGTGGCGATGTGGTGCTCAATGGCACCAAGGCGTGTGTCATCAATGGGGATCATGCGGATCAACTGATCGTGCTGGTTCGTACCGCGGGTCAGCCCGGTGACAAGGACGGCCTTAGCTTGTTCCTGATGGATGCCAACGCTGACGGTGTTGAACGTACGCCGCACCGCACTGTGGACGGTCGTCAGGGCGCGGAAATCCGTTTCAGCAACGTGAAGGTGGCAGAGGCTGCCCGTATCGGCGAGCTGAACCAGGGCTATGACATCGCCCGCACTGTGCTGCTGGAAGGGCTGCTGGCCTTGTCGGCTGAGTGCACCGGCAGCCTCACCGTGCTGCTGAACGACACGGTGGAATACAGCAAGACCCGCAAGCAGTTCGGCCTGCCCATCGGCAAGTTTCAGGCGCTGCAATTCCGTATGGCAGACATGTTCATTGCCATGGAGCAGACCAAATCGCTGCTGATGGCTGCCACCATGAAACTGGTGGAAGGTCACGATGATGCCGCCAAGGCTGTCCACGCCATGAAGGCCCAACTGGGTCGTGCCGGTCGCAAGATCGGTCAGGAAGCCATTCAGATTCATGGTGGCATGGGCATGACTGACGAGCTGAATGTGGGCCATTTCGTCAAACGCCTGAGTGCGGTGGATGGCCTGTTCGGTAACGCGGATGTGCACTTGATGGAAATTGCCCGCTCCGCGTAATCACGCGAGAGACGTGACGAAAGCGGCCTGCGGGCCGCTTTTTTATTGTCCGGGTTCTGCGCGCCGGCTGGCTGCAGGAGGTTCGATGGTGCCGTAATCGTGGGCTCCATCGCCAGCAGGTGGGCTCCCACAGTGGCTTCGTGCCGCGGGATAGTCGGAGGTTGTACAAGCCTCATACCGCCTTTAGGCAGACGCTTCTGGAGCCCAAAAGAAAACCCGCACAGCGGACGCTGCGCGGGTTTCTTGTGGTTTACAGGACAAGCGGGAATCAGAGTGTCTTCAGGTACTCGATAATGGCCAGGCGTTCCTGGTCTGTCAGTACACTAAAGAAGTCTTCGTGGGGTTGGGGGGGCATTGCACGCATACCTCCGATTTTGTGTCGAAATTTATTTGTTGTTATCTCCGGGCGAGTGCGGGCGGATGCGTCTGTACCCAGGTGTCCGGATTGCTGCGCTCAGGAATTCATGCGAGAAGCATCAAGAGGAATGTGAAATATTGATACAATTAAGTGCATCTGTCTCTTTTGTGGCGATGTGAAATTTCCAGTTTGTGACTTGCTAGTCATTATTTGTTGCGCTGGATCGTAATTCGGTTGTTGGAGTATATGAAATGCAAGGTATTGGCTATGTTTTGGCGGGGGCAGTGCGCAGGTAAAGCGCTTTCATGCGGTTGTCGGACGTTTGTCATTCCTTGACCGTTCACGTTTAGATAAGTATTTGCTACCGTTACGCTTTTGGCTTGCCACGATGACAAACGGGGTCTTCATGTCACGGATTACTGCCGCGTCCAACGCGCTTCTTCAAGGATTTGAGCTCCCCGAGGGTGACAAGACCTATGTCAAAATTCTGGATGCGGGTTTGGCGTTGTTTATTGAGTTCGGTTTGCGACGTACAACCATGGAGGATGTAGCGAATCGTGCAGGGATTGGACGAGCAACAGCCTACCGTCGTTTTGCGGACAAGGATCAGCTGATACAGGTGGTGATCCTGCGGGAGGCCAAGCGTGAGCTGGATAGCATCGAACATGACTTGAAAGCAATAGACGGCGGGTTGAACCGGCTACTGGAATCTTTTGTGCTGGCTGTGACACGTGCCCATGCTCATCCGCTGTGGCGCAGATTGCTGACCTCCGATTCAGAGATGATACTGCCATTCTTCACCCAGAAAATCTGGCAAATGATGGCCTTTTTCCGGATGTACCTTGCAGACATGCTCGAGCGGGTAAAGAAAGAAGAGAAGCTCAGTGATTTATCTACCGAGTTCATGGCAGAGCTGATGCTGCGTTTGATGCAGTCCATGCTGTTGTCGCCCGAAGGCGTAATGAACCCGAATGATGAAGCCGCCGTACGCAAAGTGGCGGAGGAATGCCTGCGGCCCTTAATGAAAGGGTAGGTTGCCCGATATGGTTTCTGTTAATACAGATTAAAGACCGGCTCGCTGCGCCGGTCTTTTCGTTTCAGAAAGTGAAACCAATACCAAGCGTGTAAGCGAGGGCATTGATGTCAGCATCGTATTCCACATCGCCCACTTCTGCGTACTGGAATTGCGGTAATCCGGGGGCTTTTATGACCAGATCCTCCACGGTGGCAGTGATGTCCTGAAAAGAGATGTACTTGGTGTCGAATGTCACCCACCAGTGGCGCGTCAGGTGAATATCCAGACCCGCCTGTAGTGCATAGCCAAACTTGTTTTCGACTTCAATGTCTGGCTCACCGAGTTCTGTAGCGATGGGGTTTGTGACTTTGGTGTCGTAAGTGAACAGATAACCAATGCCTCCGCCAAGATAGGGTTGTAACTTATGATCAAGGCGAAAGCGTTTAACCAGGGTAATCAAGGGGGGAGCGACTTTTGTTTCAGCTACCTCTTCCCCCAGTGGAGGCACCCCGGTTGGGATACCGTTCACCTCTTCTACCAAAGGCTCGTTGGCAAGTTTGCCATCGGCTTTAATCTCCAGTGTTGGAGGTGCCGAGGCAATTAATTCCATTGACCAGCCTTTGCCCCATGGTAGCTTGTAGCCCAAAATCACTCCGGGTAAAAGCAGTGGATCAGAGGTGGCTTCGCCCTCGAGGCGTTGCGGGCTTGGACCGAGAGCGGTTTCGCCAATTTCGGTGAGGTTTTTGGCCGTAATGGAATTGGTGGTGACATCCGGATCGAAATACATGGCCCCGAAGCGGAAGTAAAAGCGATCTTCCCCCGCAATATCCCGCACAAATTCGGAACCCGGATAGTCCACACGTACGTCATCGTATTCCGGAATCGTACGTTCTTGCGCCATCACAGGGGCGCAGAGCGCCAGGCCGGTGACAAGCACCGGCAGGCGCAGAACCTTTTTGATGTTCTGCATGTTGTTATCCTTATTGAGCGTTCTCAGGCAATTTTCGGGCTCGTGAGGGCAGGTTCATCACTTGCAGGCTGACTTTTTCTGCCGGGAGAAGCAGATCGGCAGATCCCGCGCTGGCGCCCAGAAGACCCGGTAGCAGTTCGATCCCGAGTGTGGCCGTAATGTTGTTCAGGTTGCTCACCTTCAGCGTAATACGACCGTCATCCTGGAAACTGATGGGACCATACAGGTAAGCGACAATGGGTAGACTCTTGGCGGTGTGAGTGGCGCCATATTGGTCGACGAAATCATTCAGTTGGGCGAAGGACAGGATGTCATTGCCCTCACCAAGAATGGCTTCTTGTAATGCGGCAACCAGATCCAGATCCGGCACATCAAGCCAAGCGGGCAGGCGTACAATAAAGTACGGTTTCTGATCTCCCTCCAGGTTGACGATATAGCCATTTAGCGGCAGCACGTCACTTTGTGCATCTGGCCGTTCTGGCCGTGTGCGCAAAACTACAGATCGGGTGTTGAGCTTCAGTGGAATGGAAATGATGAAGTCATCAAAGATGTTCAGGAAATCCAGGTCTCCCAGAAGGTTGCCAAAGTTCAATCCCGCATCTGCGTTGATCGTCAGCCCTGTTCCGAGAATGAGCTGATGGTTAACTTCTACGGGAATCATGGTGTCGCCGACCACATTGAGGCAGTGCTCCTCACCCAGATCATCTGGCTCGGGCATGCACCAACTGCCATCGGATTGCGGCTCCATGCCCAGGTCCGGCAGCCCAAGGTCAAGGGGTTGTTTGGGTTTGAATGCCATGGGAAGAGCGCCGGTGGCAAAGATCTTGTCTCGGCCCTCGGTCAGACTCGCGTCAGTAATCAGGCCGTGGGTATCCAACACATCTGCGGTAGCGAAGTTACTGCAGCTCTCTTCCACTGGTGAACCGTCAGAGTTCCATTGTGTGCAGGGCTGGGGTTCACCCTCATCCCAGCCTCCACTGCCGTTAAAATCAGAGTAGGGGCGGGTGTACACCGTCGCGTAGACCGTATCGAACGGAGCAACGGCTGTGAAATCAATCACGATGTTGCTCCCCCCTTCGCTATTATGAGTACTGGTCTTGCCGATACCTTCCATTGGGGTGGTATTCAGTGGCAGATGGCCGAGTGTGTTGTGGCTATACAATTTGGGTGAGCTGTCCCCATTCACCACGAGCCGGTATTCCTCGCCAGCAACAAAAGTATCTGCGTCGGGGAAAATCTGGAGTTTCAGGTTGCTGGTAACCAGTGCAGCCGAAATGCTTTGCCAGGACCCGTCGAGGTCCACCGCGAGGCAGATGGGACCATTTTCGCAGGCGCTGCCATCCTGGGAGATCGTGCCGAGTACCATGGTGTCGGTGTCCATGGGCTGGCTGAAAGAGGCTTCGATGACGCGGCCTATCTCATATTGAAAATCCAGGTACAGCTCGTCATCGCTTTTTCCGCCCTTGCAGCGGCCGGCATAGCCGGGAACGGAAGTGTTCACCAGCGCGCAGCCAATTCCGGGGTGTAGCCCGAGAATCATGGGGGGCACGTCTTCACCTGCATTGGCACTGATTGTGTAATCCGCAGTGGTAAACGTCAGCGTATTGGTTCCACCCAGCGCATCATCAGAAGCAGAGCCTTCGGACAGATAGCGTGGGTTGTGGGCATGAATGTCACTGATGCTGTCGGGCAGTGTTAGCTGGTATTCACTGGCGGGGTGAAGACGTGCCTGCGGCGAGACCGTTAGTGTGGTGCCACTGCGTTTGATTATGATTGCAACCGCTGTGCCGCCGTGACTCATATCCAGAAGCTGGATGTCATCCAGTCCCATGGGGCTTAGCGGTTCGTTGAAAGACAGTAATATATTGTCGTTGGTTTCCACCCCAACCTTGTGGTTTGCCGGGTAAGTCCCTGTCACTCTTGGGGCATCGTAATTGTTGAAATCAATGGCGATGTCAGGGTCGCTTCTCGCCTGAAGGTTAAAGTCTGCCGCGACTTTTGTTGCTCCGCCCAGTACGTCCAGTTCAAGTGTGCGGAAAACTTCGAGGGTCAGCGCGCGGTTTTCGATTGTGGCCACACCGATGGCTCGAACGTGCATCAGATTCTGGTTTAGCGTGGCGTTGCCCTGCAGGTTTTCGGTTTGCAGGGCAAGATCGAAATCCATATAGACATACAGCGGAGCCCGCTCATCATCCGGCTGGAACCCGGCGGGACGATATATATTGGGCATGAGATAGCCCGTCACATTACTGAGGAAGGTGCCGGTTATCAGGCCGGTGCTGAGGTCCGTATGGACTTCGCCGCCCAGCTTTGCCGGGTCGATTCCTGTCAGTTGCAGTTGCTGGCCCTTGCGCGCCAGTACCGGAGTGACAACTCCCCCGAATGCCTGCGGATCTGCGAGGAAGGCTTCCAGACCGTTTGGAAGTGAATTGGCAACATTGATGCCCAAGGCCGTGCTTTCCAGTGTGAACTGGTTGGTTGGCCCGCCAGTAATCTTGGAACGACCCGGGTAGCCAGGAGTTTCCATGTCAGGAAAGGTTTGCAGGGTCTGGGCTACGGGCGGGTTCGCCGTTTCCGGGGATACCTTGGAGGCCCGAGGAATAAAAGTGTAGGTTGTCGGAGCAAGGGCTTCTCCGTTCAGATCGATAATCTCACCGCTAAGACGGATCTCGTAGCGCGTATCGGGGAGCATATCCTGCAGGGGCTGCAAGGTGATGTAGTGTCGCTCAGCGAGCATGTCCACATCCACCGCTTCTTCGCTGTTGTCTTCACTGATTTTGATGAACTGGACGGAGTCACCGAGTATGACTGAGTCGTCAAACAGGGGTTCGCTGAAGGTCAGCCGTACGGGCGAGATATCGACGATCGGGAATTGCGCTGCGACGTCAGTATCGTCAAGAAAAGCTTCCGGTTTATCCTGATTGAAGGCAATTACTGCAGGGGGTTGGCTCTTGATTGGATTTCCCTGCCGGGTGGTAAAGCTGAATACAGGTTTGCTGTTATCCAGGTTTTCAGCGCTGGGGGAGACTTCCCTGTGCAACCAGACTTGATAGGTAGTGCCCGGTTTAAGCGCCTTCATGCTGAATTCGATAGTGTGACCGTCATTGGCGATATTGGTGTGGCTTGCGGTCTCCACCGGCCCATCAGGGCCAGTAACGCAAAACCCGCCTACGGGCGCTTCTGCGGTGCCCGCGCAGTTGGCCATGACAGCGGTTTCACTGACCTTGCTGGAAAACACCATCAACGCTTTGCTCGCGGTAGGGACATCGACCATGCCCTCCACCGGATAGGTATAAATCAGCGCATTGCCGGGTTTGGGAGGAACAAACGGTTGGTTATCACCGCCGCAGCCGGTGATAGCAGCTGCAACTGCGGGCACCAACATACTGAGGCGTAACTGTGAGCGATTCGTCATTATTTTTCTCCAGCACTGTATTGGGTGTTGTTGGAAGAGGGCTGGTTGGGCTTTTGGGTAAGCCGTAGCGTTAAATCGACCCAAAAGGATTTCGAATTCAAAAAAACACACAGTGATACATAAATCAATATTTGTATCGTTGTATTAAACAAACATATGCTATTTATTTAGTTGGCTGTCCAGTCTGCCGGAAATCCTCAAGTCGACCAGTCGACAAATGAAACAAATTTGTTTCATTGTCTTGTTATGTCGATTAATGAGACGTATTTTATTTTTTGTCTCAATATTGATGGCTGGAGTAACTGATGACGCAACTCCCTGAGCAATCGCGCCGTGATGTGCTGAAACCGCTGGGGCCAGATTCCATGACCTGGAAGGATTTTGGGTCCTGGCGTTTTAATCTGATGCTGCCCCAGGCATTTGTTCTGCAGGTTGCGCATCCCATCGTCGATGCGGGGGTAGGGGAGCATTCGGTTTACAAGACAGACCCGTGGGGGCGAGCCAAGCGCTCCACGGCATTGCTTTGGCCGATTGTTTATGCACGTCCCCAGAAGGCGATTGAAATGGGCGTCAAACTGTACGACCTGCATCGCTCTATCAAGGGAGTGGACAAGCATGGGAATAAGTATTTTGCTCTGGACCCGGAAGCCTATAGCTGGGTACATATCACCGGATATGATGCGACCATCCGAATGCACGAAATGCTGGGAAAATCTCCCACCACCGAGCAGCGCACCATCATGTTCAAGGAATGGCGCCAGCTTGGGTTGTTGATGGGAATCAGGGACCAGGATTTGCCGGAAAACGAGAGCGAATATTGGGATTATTTCCACGGCATGATTCAGGACAAGCTGGAAATGGGAGAGGTGGCTTCAGATTTGTTAGCCCATAACCATTATCTCGAAATTCCGAAGCCTCCCATCAAGTGGCTACCCAGCATGGCCTGGATAATGATCCGTGCAGTGATGGGACGTTTTCTGCGTTTCAATCTGCGCGCCACTTTGCCGCATCAATTTCGGGAAAAATTCGATATCCCATGGAGTAAGGGAGACGAGCGTCGTTTTCGGATCTGGTGCGGTTTCTACCGGATAATGCATTCACTAACACCGAAGAAGATGCGTTTGATACCCATGGCCAGAAAAGCGTTTGACGATGCTAAAGCTCATCCGGACGTTTACCAGGCGGGTGTGTCTTCACGCTGAGTAGACTGTATCGGGTTCGGAGTGATGTTTAGGGACGAATAGCATTTTCGCTATTAGCGAAAGGCCAAATGACGGTGGGCACCTTAACGTTGCTCATTTTCCATAACAAAAAAACGTAGTTGAGAATCTCATGAACGTACTGAGCAGAAATGCGAGAGTCCTTCTTGCCGGGGTGATGCTGCTGGCGCTGCAGGGGTGCTCTTCCCTGAAAGAATCCGATTATGTGCCCAAGTCTCCTGAAACACTGAGTGAATGGATGGTTGAGGGAGCGCTGGAGTTGCGCGCCGATGGGATCAAAAGCAAGAGCCATTTTTACTTCAAGCAAATTGATGAGAACTACGAACTGGCCATTCTTGGTGACAATCCTGTGGGTAAACCCAAGGCAGTTATTCTTGGCAACATCTATGAGCCGGAAAATGAAAGCCTGGATGTCATTGGCGGGTATGAAGCTGAAAAGGTCGCTCAGCACCTGATGTCGGTGATGAAAGCAGGCTCGTTGTCCTATTGGATTCGTGGCTTGCCAGCTACGGCCGACGCCAAGATCACGCAGCAGGGTACTAATCTGGCGAAGAAAATTGAGGAAGAGGGTTGGAAGATTTATTTCCATGACTTCATGTCGGTTACCGGCAATTACAAATTACCCGCGGACATCAAGTTCAATGGCGAAAACAAGAACTTGCGTCTGGATATTGTGCGGGCGGAAACCGGGTACCTGACTAACCCGTGCGGGCAAAATCTGACAGATGAAGAGATCGCTGCGTCTGTAGAGCCGTCCGGCGGTGGCGATGTGGTTCGCACTCTGGTACCGCGTGACGGTAGTGCGCCATTGCCAAGGTGGATTGATGAAGCGGATTTCTGCAGGCAGCTTCGCAAGATTCATGATAATCAGTTGCCGGATTCGCGCGTGGGTTTGTATGGCCCGGATTCGATGATGTGGCGTCTGTCCGGTATGGCCTTGCCGGGCAGCTTTGGTGCTGGCCGAGCACTATTGCTCCAGGTAGCACACCCGTGGGTGACGGCAGGTATTGATGAGCATTCTGTGGTTCGTAACGATCCGCTGGGGCGCGCCCGTCGAACCTTTTACCATATTCTCAGCGTGACCTACGGCAGCATGCCTCAGGTCATGGCATCCGCTAATCAGGTCAGGGATATTCACGAGGAAATCGAAGGGAACTTACCTGAAGAGAGTGGTGCATTTGCACGTGGCTCGGAATACCGTGCCAACGAAGTCAACGCCATGATCTGGGTTCACGCTACTCTCTGGGAAACCATCGTTCATATGTATGAAGAGATGGAAGAGCCGCTGACCCAGCAGGAAAAAGACCGTTTCTATGAAGAGACCAAGCTGTTTGCCATGTTGTTCGGCATACCTGAAAGTGCCTTGCCGGCTGACTGGAACGAATTCATGGAATACAACCGTGCCATGTGGGCGAGTCCGCAACTCACGGTAACCCCTGCGGCGATGCGCCTCAAAAACGATCTTTTCAAAGCACAGTCGATCTGGATGGTTGTCCCGATGTGGGGACAGGAAATTATTACTTCAGCCGAACTACCACCGCGGATTCGTGATCAATATGAAATGAAGTATGGATGGTGGCAAAAAATGAATTACGGCTGGATGCGTGCCGGTGCCTGGACTCTTGGTGCATTGTTGCCGAAAAATATGGAGCGCCAGGCGGTCTATCACGAAGCGATGGCTCGCCTTGAGGGGGAGCGCTTGGGTGGAATTAACCAGTTCTTCATCGAGGCCTTTTTCGACAAGGAAAGGTTGGTTAATTGATGAGGGGTATACGGCGTTGGGCAACCATGTGCCGGCTGAGCATGTGGATTCTCATGCTCATCGCCTTTCCGGCCGGTGCGGCCTACGACGAAACCGAATACCTGAAATCCGAGGCCTTCTTGGCCAAGGTGTACGGCGAAAATGTGCCTTCAATTTCGCTGATGCCGCTGCGAGGGGATACTCGCAAGCGAGCTGAGGCGGCATTGGGGCATCGCTATAGCGGGCTGAGGCTGCGTTACTGGCTGCAAAATGGAACCAGCGCCTGGATCATCGATGAAAAGAGCAAGGATATGCCAATGACGATCGGTATTGGCATTAATCCTGAGGGTGAGATCGCGGTCATTGAGCTGCTGGTGTATCGGGAACCCCGGGGGGGTGAAATTCATCAGGCTGCTTTTCGCAAGCAGTACCTGGGACTAAGGCTGACCGGGAACAATGCGCTGTCGGGGCCGGTAGACGGCATTACCGGTGCAACCTTGTCGGTTGATGCATTGAATCGCGTGGCGGCCATGGCTTTGGTACTTCACCAATCTGTTCAGGGGGAAACGATCCCCTGAGGGGCTGCTTCGTTGTTGTTAGTCGTGTGCGTTTGACCTGTGTCTGCAACCTCCTCAAAAGGTACAAGGCCAGGTCATTTTTTTACCTCCGCAGGCGCGGTAATGCCGCTTGGCCTCCAGTTGAAAATCGATACGTAACTGTCTACGAATGCTGCCTCGTTTGACTCTTTTCCCTATACAAAAATTCCTTTTTTGTCTTTTTAATCCGGTCGTGAGCCTGTGGTTATCTCTTTGAATAATCAGGCAATACAGGGCATGGCCGGGCTGTTGACAGTGTCAATGTACAGATGCCGTAAAAGCGATGTTCTACATGATCAAACATCAACACCGGATGGCAGTTCTGGCTAAAGACCTCTTGCTCAACAGCCTCTATCTTGGAGATCGAATTCTCCGGTTGAATGGCTGCCGGGGTCGCCGGGCGACGCCGCTGGGTGGTCGCAGGCAACCCTTGTACGCAAGCGGATGGAACCTCGATTGCCATGCGCTGGAAGTTTCCGGAAACGCTGAAGCCAATAATGTGAACAATACGCTTAAGGTGCTCAAATGAATCAGGAAAATCGTCCCTGGCTGTCCACCTATGAATCTCTTGGCAAGGACTGGTATACCCTGCCTGAGTTGCCGGAAAAAACCCTGTCGGATTATGTTCGTGGCTATGCATCACAATTCCCGGATCGCGAAGCGCTGGTATTTCTGGGGCAGGCAATCACCTACAAGCAGCTGGATGAACTGGCAGACCGCATGGCGGCCCTGTTTGCGGCACAAGGCGCGGGTGAAGGCGACGTGCTGGGCATGCAGTTGCCCAACACGCCGCAATATGTGATTGGTTTTATTGCTGCCGCCCGCCTTGGCATGGTGACCACCAGTATTTCGCCACTGATGACCCCGCCAGAAATTACTCACCAGGCCAATGATGCCAAGGTGAAGATTCTTATGACGCTGGTGCCGTTCTGGCAAACCTCAGTCCAGCCGGTGCTGGGGAAGGTACCTACCCTGTCGACGGTGATCGTCTCCGGGCCCATGGATATCATGACCGGGCAGGGTGAAGCGATTAACGCCACGGTGGAAGGCGTTCAGGGGATTTCCCTGCATGACCACCTGCCAGCCACGGCGGAGCCTGTCGACACCCGTGTAGACATGGATAAGGTGCTGTACCTGCAGTACACCGGGGGGACTACCGGCTTGCCCAAGGGGGCCAAGCTCACCTCACGCAATCTGTTCATGAATAACCTGCAGGCCAACGAGTTTTATGGCTACCGCACCGGTGAAGAAACCGTGGCGTCCGCCTTCCCGTTGTTCCACATCGGTGGTGCGGCGGTGGTATTTAACGCGCTGCGCACCGCTGCCACGTTTCTGCTGATCCCGGACCCGCGTGATATCGATCACTTCGTCAGCGAAATGAAAGCACGCACCCCGACCGTGCTGGCCGCGGTGCCCGCGCTTTATCAGATGCTGTGCGCCAATGAAACGTTCAAGAGCCTGGATTTCTCCGGTTTGCGGATGGCTATTTCCGGTGCGGCTCCGTTCGCCAAGGAGGAAGTCCAGAAGCTGGAAAGCGTGGTGGGTGCAGGCAAGTTCTGTGAAGTCTATGGCATGACCGAAACCAGCCCGGTGATCACCCTGAACCCGGCCTCGCACTTCAAGGAAGCCCATGTGGGTATTCCCCTGCCGGGCACCGATGTGCGTATCGTGGATGCTGAAGATGGCACCACCCTGATGCCGCTGGGCGAAGCTGGCGAAATTATCGCCTCCGGTCCGCAGGTCATGCAGGGGTATCTGGAAATGCCTGAAGCGACAAAGAAATCCTTGCGTGAGATGGACGGCAAGTTGTGGATGCACACCGGGGACGTGGGCGTCATGGACGAAGACGGTTTCGTTCGTGTCTGCGACCGCAGCAAGGACATGCTGATTGTGGGGGGCTACAAAGTGTTTTCCGTGGAAGTGGAAGGCAAGGTACAAAGCCTGCCCTGGGTTGCCATGTGTGCCGTTGTTGGCCGCGCTGATACTAAACGTCCAGGCAATGACGTTGTTCAGCTATACGTGGAGCGGACCCCGGATTGCCAACAGTCTGAAGAAGCGCTAAAGGTCGAGCTGGAAGGTTTCTGCCGGGAAAACATGTCGCCCTATAAAGTCCCCAAGGAAGTGTTCTTTATTGATGCGATTCCGCTGACCTCCGTTGGCAAGATTGACAAGAAATCCCTGAGACAGCCGGCATAACGCCGGCGCTAGCCAGAGGTTTCCCGGGGACACAAAGGTGTCCCTTATTAATGCTGGCAAATAATCAGGCTGCGTGAGGCGTGAAAAAGAAGAACTCACTCTTTGCGGGCTTTGATCAGGGCGGTTAGCTCGGTAAGCTGTGACTGCATCTCTGCCAGTTGCCGTGTCATTTTTTCGCGCTCGTCATGGGCCTGCTCCGCTTGTTTGGCATTTTGTTCCTCGCTCATCACTTCCAGAATGGCCCCGATCATCATGTTCAGGAAGACGAACGCGGTCAGGAAAATAAAGCTGAGGTAATACAGCCAGCTTAACGGGTAGCTTTCCATGGTGGCGTACATCACGTCGGTCCAGTCTTCGAAGGTGGCCACCCGGAACAAGGTCAGCATGGAGATGGCCACATCCCCCCACAGGGTTTCATCGACACTGGAGAAGAACATGGAGCCCATGGCCGCGTAGATATAGAAAATGATGAACATCAACAGTGCGATGTAGCCCATGCGCGGGATGGCCTTGATCAGCGAGTTGATCAGGAAGCGCAGTTCCGGCACCACCGATACCAGTCGCAATACCCTAAATACCCTCAGTAGCCGGCCCAGCAGAACCACTTCGGCATTGTCCATGGGGATCAGGCTGCCGATGACTACCAGCGTATCGAACAGATTCCAGCCATCCAGCAGGAACCGCTTCTTGTCGGGGTGTACGCCCAGGCGGAACAGAATTTCTACCAGAAAGAAAACCGTGATGGCGTTGTCCAGTAGCGCCAGGGTGTCGCTGAATAGCGGTGGCAGGGTGTAGGTATTGGCGCCGATGGTCAGTGCCGACAGGATAATGATGGCAATGACCGCGCCCTGAAACAGCTTGCTGGATTCGATGCGGCGCAGGTACTCGAGCGTGGAGGCGGGCTGGGTCAATTCGGATGACATGACGGGTTGCGGTCCTGTGTGCAGTGTGGCTCAACAGATTCAGATGCGGATTCTAATCGGCCATGGCCCCGCAGGGTAGGTCTACGGGGCGGGCGGAGGCGGATGCCGGCAGAGGCGTCTGGTGCTCTCCGTTTGCTGCCAACTCAGTCCTGGAGCCGGTCTGCCAGCCCGGAGGCTCGCCAGGTCGGCTTGCGAATGGCACTTTCCAGCACGGACGGTTTGCCGAACTCCAGCAGGGTAAAGGTGTCACGAGCGCGGGTAATCGCGGTGTAAACCAACTCCCGGGTCAGCAGCGGGTGCGGCGCATCCGGCAGCACCAGCAAGGTGTGACGAAACTCCGAACCCTGGGATTTGTGCACGGTCATGGCGTACACGGTTTCTACCCCGTCCAGCCGCGAAGGCAGCACCCACTTGATTCGGCCGTCGGGCAACTGGAACGCCACCCGCAACCGGTGGTTGCCGTTGTCATCGGTCTCGCCGGGGAGCGTCAGGCCCACATCGCCATTCATCAGCCCCAGCTGGTAATCATTGCGCGTCATCATCACCGGGCGGCCCGCATACCACTCCCGTTCCGGTGCCAGATCCTGCTGTTGCAGGTAATGGGTAAGGCGCTGATTGAGCTGCTCTACCCCAAAGGGGCCGCTGCGCAGGCCACTAAGCAACTGCTGATGGGTCAGCTGTTTGAGCAGACCCGCTGCCCATGGATCCCGTTCTTCGTTGCCGGGCGGCGAGTCCACCGCGGCAAACAGGCTGCGTAAGCCGGCGTGACCTGCGCTGCCTTCCACCAACAGGTTTTCCAGCTGTGTATTGTCGTTTTGCAACCGGTGACGGTTGAGGCTCTCCGGGTAATCCCGGAATGCCGCCCGTGACTTGCCCAGGTCCGCCTGATTGATGGCGGTAGCCAGGGCGCCGATGCCGGGGCTGTCTTTGGAGCGCCAGTTGGTCCGTAGCATGGCCGTGGACTGTGCCAGTGCCGTGCCGGGCTGGTCGGGTTCTTCACAGAAGTCACGAATGTCGGCGCCACAACTCTGTGCCACGAAGTCCACGGTGTCGGCGTGGTAACGTCCCTCAAAGGCATGGCGGCACAAATCGCCCATGACTGCGCCGGCTTCTACGCTGGCCAACTGGTCCTTGTCGCCCAGCAGGATCAGTTGCGCATGGGCGGGGAGGGCCGCCAGCAGGCTGGCCATCATGTCCATGTCGATCATGCTGGCTTCGTCTACCACTACCAGATCCGCGTGCAGGGGATTGTGGGCGTGATGACGGAAGTGCCGCGAATCTGGCCGGGTGCCCAGCAGACGGTGCAGGGTGGTCACGTCGGTGGGAATGCTGTCGCGAACCGCATCAGATACCGGCAGGGCGGCGACCTGGTCGCCAATGGATTCGGTGAGTCGTGCGGCGGCTTTGCCGGTGGGGGCGGCGAGACGAATGCGCAGGCGCTGATGGTTTTCCATGGCCAGGCTTTGCAGCAGGCCCAGAAGTTTTACCCCTGTGGTGGTCTTGCCGGTCCCCGGCCCGCC
>OBIY01000490.1_pt1 | contig 15328 bp, 12 predicted proteins | sample 1519841 | NCBI WGS metagenome assembly OBIY01 (sample SAMN03019774, study PRJEB22545) | beach sand metagenome | biome: beach; feature: sea beach; material: beach sand | place: USA: Municipal Pensacola Beach, FL | collected 2010-07-30 | depth 30-40 cm m
TCAGGCTGGTAATGCGTTCCCCACATGCCCCCCATCTCCCAAAGCCCCGCCCCCCCCACCCGCAAAAAAGCCGTATTGGCGCTGAAGGATCTGGCGATTGAGCCACCGTCAGTCGACAGTAACCCATAGCGGACAGTTAAAATTGACAGCTAGCCCCTCATAACTCGACAACGCCTTCCGCCGTTAACTGTTAACTGCCTCTAACGCTCTTTTCAACATCATCTCTGTTAACGGTTTCTGCAAAAAACCCACACCCTGCTCTTCAGCTTGCTGACGGATTTCCGGACGTCGATCGGCGGTCATCAAGATGGCAGGCACGACGTCATCCCAGCAGTCATCCAGCCCTTCGATGACGTCAAAACCGTTTTCATGGTCCAACTGGTAATCCACCAGCAACAGATCCGGAGCCGGGCAAAATGCCGCTTTCTTCCTCGCCTCCTCCAGTCCGCTTGCAGCAACCACCTCACAGCCAAGAGTCTGCAAGGCACCAACCAGACTGGCCAGTAAGGCAGCATCGTTATCTACACAAAACACCCTCATACCACTCACGTCAGGACGCTCTTGTACCGCTTCCTCAGAGAGAACCGGCGGCGCCTCACCGCAGGAGAGCGGTACGGTGACACTGAAGACCGTCCCTTTGCCCGGCCAGGACCTGACTGTCAGGGTATGCCCCAACAAACGGCATATGCGATCGGCAATGGCCAAGCCCAACCCAAGCCCCTTAACCGATTGCTTCCCTTGCTGAGGCAAGCGCATGAACTCACGAAAGATTTTTTCATGTTGATCATCCGGAATTCCCGGCCCTGTATCCCAAACATCAATACGGATACAGCGATCTTCACGCCGGCACCCAAACAGAATTCGACCACTGTCGGTGTAACGAATAGCGTTGGATAACAGGTTCTGCAATACCCTCCTGAGTAACACCTCATCGCTATCAACTACCGCCGAACACGCCACTACCTTCATGGACAGGTCTTGAGCATTGGCAAGCGCGACAAATTCTTGACCGAGGGGCGTCATCAGCCTGTTCAGCTGAAGCGGATGGATATGGACAGGCATGGTATCTGTGTCCAGTTTGCTGATTTCAAGCAGCGCAGTAATGATTTGCTCAGCAGCTTGCAGCGAACTGTCGATATGCCCCAATACATCTACCTCCTGCGTAAATCCAGTCTGGCTGGCTAACTGTTGCCTCAAGGAAGATGCAAATAATTGGGCGGCATTAAGTGGCTGCATCAGATCATGTCCTGCTGCAGCAAGAAAACGGGTTTTTCCTTCATTGGCTTGCGCCAGCTTGGCGTTCAACTCGGTTAATTTCCGGGTGCGTTCGGCCACCATATGTTCCAGGTTTTCATTGATTTGCCGTAGTGCCAACTCATCCCGCTTTCGCTCCGTCACATCCATGTAGGTGCTGACAAATCCGCCTCCCACCATGGGAGTACCACGCACTTCAACAACAATGCCGCTTGGAAGTTCGCGCTCGAATTGATGCGAACTGCCATCGCGTAACAACTTCACCCGCTTTTCCACATCGGCATCCTGATCTTTACCTGCATAGAAGCCGCGTTCTGCGTTGTAGCGATACACTTCCTCAATCGGTCTGCCCAACCGAATCAATCCGTCGGGATAATCAAACAGCTTCACATAAGCCTGGTTCCAGGCCACTACCTTCATGGCCCTGTCTACCACACAAATCCCCTGACTAATGGTTTCGATGGTGGTACGCAACAGCTGGTGATTAAACTGAATCAACTCAGACGCTTCATCCATCATCCGCACAACATCATCGTGGCGGCTGTTCTGCTTGCGCAGAAGCGAGCTCATCACGATGCGTGCCGTCGACGCCCCCATGGTCCCGGCCAACAGGCGTTCCACATAACGCACCAGATGAAGCGGGGCAGGCAACGCCAAATCTTCCGACACATGGCGGCGTTGCATATAGTCAAAAAACAAGGGTTCGGCCCGCGGGTTTCCCAGGCCCCGTTTGCAGACCTCCAGCAATTCGGCGGTGGTAATGGAAGGGTGCCCCATCCCTTCACGCCACCAGTCAGTGGGCATATCCACAAAGCGTGCGGCCTGCGCTTCATCCAGAGCATCATGCGTGGCGCTTCGGGACAGGGAAATAAAGGCCGCAGTATTCAACGATAACGACCAGAACACGCCATGGGTCAGGGGCTCAAGACCCTCGATCCCGAACAGTGCCTCGGGGCGCAGCATACCCAACCCCAACAACCCGTTCTCATTCAGCAACATCACCCATTCGACGGGAAGAATGACCGGCACCAGCAAGCAGTAAAACCACACCACAAAGCCCAGACAAAGCCCAATAAATGCGCCACGTTTGTGCCCGCTACGCCAGTAAAGTGCACCAATCAACGAGGGAGCAAACTGGGCAACCGCTGCGAACGAAAGCAGACCAATACTGGCCAACCCGTCGAAACGATCTATCAGCGTATGAAAGGCGAACGCCAATCCGAGCAAAACAAGGATGCTGGCACGACGAAGAAAGCGAAGCTTGCCACCCAGATCCGACAGCTGGTCTTTTTCGTTCAAACGCGACTGCAACCACAACGGTAGCAGCACCTCATTGGTCAACATGATCGCCAACGCGATGGTAGAAACGATGACCATGCCCGTTGCAGCAGCAATCCCTCCGATGAAGGAAAGCATCAGCATAAATGAATTTCCCTGCGCCATTGGCAGAGACAACATATAGGTATCAGCCTGCCCCAGCAGATAAGGCTGGGTAATCACTCCACTGACCACAATCGGCAACACAAACAGCGCGAACAAAAATAAATACAACGGCAGCAGCCATCGCGTCGTGCGCAAATGGCGCAAGTCATTATTCTCCACAACGCCAGCGTGAAACTGCCTTGGCAGGCAAAGTATCGCCGCCATGGAAAGCAACAATGCAGTGATAAAGCTCTGCGAAAACAAGGTGGGCTCAAATGTCTGCAATACGTCCGGACGTTGCGTAACTGCCTGCCACACGTCCACCGGGCCGTCGAAGATCCCAAACAGGCAGTACACCCCAATCAACACAAAAGCGACAAGCTTGATAAACGACTCAAAACTGACCGCCAGCATCAGACCAGACTGATGCTCGGTGGTATCGATGTGGCGAGTCCCGAATAGCAGCGTAAACAAGGCCATCAGTATCGCCACCATCAGCGCAGTGTCGCTTTGGGCGGGGGAGGCATCCTTGAGTACATAGTCGAACGACAATGTCACGGCTTTGAGTTGAAGCGCGATATACGGCAGCACGCCGATCACCGCCACTACAGTCACCAGAACGGCCAAACGTCGGGACTTCCCATAGCGAGCAGCCAGAAAGTCCGCAATAGAGGTAATATGATTCTGCTGGGCCACTGACACCATTTTGTATATCAGTGAGCCCCCTAACAGCACAGTAATGATGGGACCCAGATAAATCGGCAGGTAATTCCAGCCGTTCTGGGCCGCCTCCCCTACCGCCCCGTAGAACGTCCACGAGGTGCAATAGACCCCGAGCCCAAGGCTGTACACCCAGGCATTCTGAAAGGTGTGTTTGCGCTGGCGGGCAGCACGATCACCCAGCCAGGCGATAACAAAGAGTACCAGCACGTAGCCCAGTGCCAGCCCACTCAGCTCCCATAAAGAAAACACGGCGGCTCCTGTTTTTTCTTCGAGCTTACCCCAGTGCGCCGATAAATCGCAGCACTACCGCCACCAGCATCAATAACAACCCGGCCCGCTGCAACTTGAACTCCAGTACGCTCATGGCCATAGCGCGACGCCAGAACAGCAACACCCCACGGGCGTCCCCGGTACGACGCCAGTAATGGAGATAACTGCAGAGAACCACCGCAATACCCAGTACCAGAAAAAGAGAGTCGAGTTGTTCCATTAGCTATCCAGGGTCGTTTTTTGCAATTGCAGGTACATCAGCCCTGCAGTAACCGCATCACCCCGAGCGGTGTGACGCTCCATGACGGGCACTTGCAGGGCTTTGGCCATGGCCTCAAAGCGCAAGTCCGGAGTGATATCCGGCTGCCAGTGGCGCTGTTTTTTCTGGTACAACGCCGATAACTCGATGACCGGGTTCGGCAAGTCAAACCCCATCAGTGGCCGCAGGTAACGGTTGATCATCGCCACATCAAAATCAATACACCACCCCACCAAGGGCCGGTTGCCTATTTTTTCCAGCAGCTGCTCCAGTGCGTCTTGCACCTGACACCCTTCTTCCAGATCCACTGGTCGCAGCCGGTGGATACGAATGGAGTCTCCATCGAGACTTCGGGGTGCCTGAAGTTTTACGTCCAGGCACTCACTGCTGGCCACCCGACCCTGCCTGACCGGCACCGCCGCCACCGACACCAGCTCGGCCTCACGGCTATCCAGGCCCGTGGTTTCACAATCCAGTGCGATCACTTCATCCCCTTCGCAGGGCATAAAAAGGTGGCCGTAAGGGCCTGCGCCATGCCGGTAACGATCCGCATAGCGACGTAACTGCCTGATCATGCGTGCCAGTCTCCTGTCCAATTCCACTGCCTCGTCATTGCCCGCGCCGCTCTCCAGACCTCAATATTCCAGATGAAAACGGCGTGACAACCGTTGTTTGAAATCACCGACCAAATGCAGCGCATCGCGTAACAGGTCGCGCTCCAGCGACGACAACGATTGCACCACAATGTGGTTGTCTTGCAGTTCTGTCTGTTGGCCATGCCACTGCGCCAATTGCTGGTTAAGCCGCAGCTCACTGAACAGCTCCATGGCTTCGCCCAAATCCTCGGCAAAGGACGCCTCCATGGCACCGGCTGCCACCAGTTTTTTCAGCCGCCGCAGCGTGGAGGTCTCAGCGATGCGGTGCTGCAAGGCCATGGCCCTGACTCCATGCACCAGGGGAAACAGCGCGCCCTTCTTGATATCGATTCCGTGCTGCGGTTTTTTCAGGGAGCCGAACAAGTTCAGCGGCGTGGCGAACTGCAGTACCGGCCGGGCAAAATGCGCCATCAGCAGATCATCGCCGCTACAGCGATCGAACAAGGTCTCGCGCACTGCCTCCAGCAAGCTGCGATCCCCGGCGACACAGTGAGCATCCGCCAGAATCGTCAGGTTCAACACCCCCTTGCCGGCCGCCTCCCCCGCCCAATGATAGACACGCTCTTGCCACTGCTGGACCGGCCCCTGCCAATCGGGGTTATTCACCATTACCTTGCCGGGACAGGGCGGATACCCCATCGACAACAAGGCCTGGGTAAACCGCTCGGCATCGCGCGGCAACCCGGGCCAAGCCTGGTGATCGCCCAAAATCAGACCGTTGTCCTGATCCGTTTTGAGAATCTGCTCACCACGCCCCTCACTGCCCATGACAATCAGGCAGCCTTGCAGCTGGTCTGCCGGCATGACCATCTCCCAGGCCTTGCCCATGACTCGACCGTTAAGGGCCGCCAGCAACTCCATGGCAAAGCGCATCTTTACGCCCTGGGCCATGAGCGCATCCACCAGTTCCGGCAAGCGGGCACTGGCCAGCTGCAGGGCATCGAGACTGTCTGCCTTTTCGATTTCCAGTCCCACCACGTAGGAACGGCTGGAAAAAAAGCTGAGCACGTCGGTCAACTCGACCACGCCTACCGCCTTGCGCTCTTCCATCACCACCACCCGCGCCACCTTGTGGCGGGTCATGCGGGTCAGCGCGGAAAAAAGATAATCCGACGGCGACACGGTGATCAGCCGGGTTTCCGCCACCACACTCAAAGCAGTGCTGGCATCGTGATGCTGCAACACCAGTGCGGTCAGCAGATCGGTCTTGGTGATGATCGCGTACTGCGCTTGATGTTCGATCAGCACACTGTCGACACCATGCTGCTTCAGCGCTACCACGGCGTCGTGCAGGGTCGCCGTGGTAGCCATGATCAGCGGCTCACGCATACAGGCATCCACCCGGGCCAGCATAAAACCGGCCATGGTCACGCCGCCCTCGCGACGCTCTGCCAAGCGCTGGCCTTTTTCCACCAGACGTTGTTGAAAATGCCGACCGAAATCTGCGTTATCCTCACACAGGGTGAGAAACAGCGCAGCGGGAATCAGGTAACACAAACTTTGCTGTTCTGCCCGAAAGCGATAGCGACTTTTGCCATTGAGCACACTGATCGCACCGAACACATCGCCTGCAGCATAGACCCCTACCTGCTCTCGACCATCCGGGGCCTGCACATCCAGTTCCGCCACACTGCCCTTGTGCACCACGTACACGTACTCACTGGCGCTGGACGCATCCAGGATAATGTCGCCGGCCTCGAAGTAGGCCAGGTCCACGCCGTCCCGAAGCCGGGAGCGGGCAGTCTCATCCAGCAGGCTGAACGGATGTTGGTGCAGTTCCTGTTCGATCATGATGTATCCGTACAGGTCATGGCATACAGGGCGAAAAAAGCCGGTGTGAATACGCGATCCACACCGGCTGCTCTCCCTTTCTTATTGTCGCTCTTTAGTGAGCGTGAGCTTCACCGGCACCGCGCGGGATACGGATATCCTCAACGATGTGCTGAATGTGCTCCGGCGGCGGTGCAGTGACACGGGACACCGCGAAGGCGACCGCGAAGTTCAGCACCATCCCCAGAGTACCGATCCCTTCCGGAGACACGCCCAGCCACCAATGCTCGGCCGTATTCAGATCTGGCGACACAAACTTGAAGTAAACGATGTAGCAGAAGGTGAACGTCAGACCCACCAGCATGCCGGCAATCGCCCCTTCCTTGTTCATCCGCTTGTAGAAGATGCCCATCAGAATCACCGGGAAGAAGCTTGCGGCTGCAAGGCCGAAGGCGAACGCCACCACCTGTGCCACAAACCCGGGCGGATTGATCCCGAAGTAACCGGCAATACAGATCGCTACCACCGCAGCACCGCGTGCCGCCAGCAGCTCCTGCTTCTCGGTAATATCCGGCTTGATCGTCTTCTTCAGCAAGTCATGGGAAATCGCACTGGAAATCACCAGCAGCAGACCGGCGGCTGTGGACAAGGCCGCGGCCACCCCACCGGCAGCCACCAGGGCAATTACCCAGGCAGGCAGATTCCCGATCTCCGGGTTGGCCAGTACGATGATATCGCGATCGATATACACCTCGGAGGCGTTGTCGGTCGGCGCATTGGTGACCACACGCTCGCCCTGGTTGCCCTTGGCTTCGTCACGGCTGCCGGCAAAGTTCGGCTTGCCGTCAAACGGCGCACCGGCACGCATCTGCACGGCACCATCACCATTCTTGTCCACCCAGCCAATCAAACCGGAATTTTCCCAGTTGTAGAACCAGTCGGGCAGCTCGGTGTACTGGGTTTCGTTAACGGTATCAATCAGGTTGAGGCGGGCAAAAGCACCCACCGCCGGGGCAGAGGTGTACAGCAAGGCAATGAAGAACAGCGCCCAGCCGGCACTGATACGGGCATCCTTGACACGCGGCACGGTAAAGAAACGCACGATTACATGGGGCAGCCCCGCGGTACCACACATCAGGGCAGCGGCAATAAAGAACACATCAATCGTGGATTTGGAGCCTTCGGTGTACTGGGTGAAGCCCAGATCCGTCACCACCTGATCCAGCTTCTGCAGCAGGTATACGCCGGAATCATTGCCGGCGGCATCCAGCACCGTGGCACCGAAGCCGGTCTGCGGGAACACATGCCCGGTCATCATGATGGACAGGAAGACCGCCGGTACCAGGAAGGCAAAAATCAGCACGCAGTACTGCGCCACCTGAGTATAGGTAATCCCCTTCATGCCACCCAACACGGCGTAGAAGAACACGATGGCCATGCCAATGACGACACCCACATTCACGTCCACTTCCAGGAAGCGGGCAAACACGATACCGGTGCCGCGCATCTGCCCGGCCACATAGGTGAACGACACAAAGATCACACAGATCACCGCCACGGTTCGCGCCACATTGGAGTAGTAACGGTCACCGATAAAATCCGGCACGGTAAACTTGCCGAACTTGCGCAAGTAAGGCGCCAGCAGCATGGCCAGCAACACATAACCACCGGTCCACCCCATCAGGTAGACCGACGCATCGTAGCCGGCATAGGCGATGATCCCTGCCATGGAAATAAAGGAGGCGGCAGACATCCAGTCAGCCGCAGTGGCGGCGCCGTTGGCGACAGGCGACACCCCGCCACCCGCGACATAAAAATCCTTGGTTGAACCGGCTCGCGACCAGATGGCGATGCCGATATAGAGGGCGAAAGAACCGCCCACAAACAAATAGGTAAGCGTTTGAATATCCATCGGGCAGCCTCACTCAGTCTTCATGGACGTCGAATTTGCGATCCAGTTTGTTCATCGAATGCGCGTACATGATGATCAGCACCAGGAACACATAGATAGCTCCCTGTTGTGCAAACCAGAATCCCAGTTTGAAACCGAACATCTGAATCTGATTGAGTTCGTCCACCAGCAGGATGCCGCAGCCATAGGAGACAGCGAACCAGATAGCCAGGTAGGTCAGAATCAATCGCAGGTTGGCGGCCCAATAGGCGCGGGCATTTTCTTCTTTCATTACTCGTCCCTCTGCGTCCTCGTTACAAGTGGCCTTCTCCTGTGAAGAGCCGGCATATACCAAGACTAGCCAAAGGGCCGACGGCGCACAGTATGACTTTAGTCGAACCCGCAGCCGGCGTTACGAACGTGCAAACCTGCGCAAAGCGTCATTTTTTCGTACAATGCGCCCTTGTGGTCAGGAAAGACCTAATGCGAACAACAAAAACGGACACTCCATGAAAACAGCGCGATGGCTCATCGGCGCACTGTTGCTGCTGGCAATCTTGATGATTGCAGCACTTCAGCTCTCTCCCTCGCTGGGACACTGGCCCGTCGCCAACCCCCCCCAGGGCCATGAAAAGGTTTCAATCACCTATCTTGGCACAAGCACCATTCTGATTAGCGATGGCCGCAATCACCTCCTGGCAGACGGATACTTCACCCGCGTTGGCATTGCGCAACTGTTTGGACGAATCGAACCCGATAAAGATCGTATTCAGGCGGCACTGGAGAAAGCGGGGATCACAACACTGGACGCCATCCCGGTGCTGCACTCTCATTTTGATCACGCCATGGACAGCGGATTGGTCGCACAACTGACCGGCGCACAGCTGCTGGGGTCGGATTCCACGGCCATGGTCGGTAGAGGAAGCGGCCTCAAGGAAGAGCGCATCACTACCGTGAAGCCTCACCACCCATATCGTTTTGGTGACTTTACGGTCTATTTTATTCCCGCCAGCCATGTGCCCTTGCCCCGGGTGATCGAACAGTGGACAGGCAAGGGCGCCATCACTGAACCGGTAAGACCGCCGGCATATCTGGGGGCATGGGAAGAAGGCCGTTGCTATGGGTTGGTCATCACCCATCCCGGCGGCTCCGTACTTATTCAGGGAAGCGCAGGGATGCAGCCCGGTGAACTTGACGGTTACCAGGCAGACTATGCCCTACTCGCAAGCGCCAGTTTGGGTAAGCAAAGTGAATATTATCAGCAACGGTTCTATGAGCAGACTGTCGGGGCCGTAGGGGCGCACACGATTATTCCAGTGCATTGGGATAATTTTTTTACTGAGCTCACCGAAGACGTCAAGCCACTGCCCTGGCTGCTGGATAATCTGGACGAATCCTTTAAGGCCATGGCCGACCGACACGATGGCGACTTTGTTGTTCTCAGGCCTTTTCAGTCGTTGGCTCTGCGCGCCCCTGCAACTCCACTGCCTGCCGTAGATAAGGCAGCATCGCCTCGGGTTGATTGACGCGCTTAACCTGCTCCAACAACGCCCCGGCCTGGGGCCAACGGCGACGCAGATAGCTGAGCCATTGCTTGACCCTGCCAGCGACCTGGGCATCTGTACCGGAACCGATGACATCGCCCACGAACTGCTCTAGCACCGGCACGATATCCTGCCATTCACAGGCTTGCCCTGTTCGCAAGGCGCGCACCAGCCAGGGATTGGCCACCGCACCTCGCCCCAGCATCAAATCAGCGCAACCACTTTCTCGCTGGCAACGCCGTGCATCACCGTCCAGATTTCTTTCTCCGTTGGCAATCACCGGGATAGACACCGTCTCGCGAATGGCGCCAATCCGATCCCACCAGGCAGGAGGCCGGTATCCCTGACGTTTGGTGCGACCATGCACTGTCAGCCAGGCGGCTCCGGCCTCCTGCACCGCCATGGCATTGTCCAATGCCAAGGCATCATCCTGGTTACCCAGCCGCATCTTTACCGACACCGTTACCTGCGCGGGTACCGCTCGTCGAACCGCTGCCGTGACAGCGTGCACCAGCTCCGGCTCGTCCAGTAGTACCGCGCCCCCCCGGTGACGATTCACGGTCTTTGCCGGGCAGCCAAAATTCAGATCAATGGCGGGCGCCCCCAACGTGACCGCGCGCATCGCATTGTCTGCCATGCACGATGGATCTGACCCCAGTAGCTGAAGATGTACCGGTATTCCCGCACGGGTACGTGCGCCGTTCTTGAGTTCCGGGCACCAGCGATAGAAGACACGGGGCGGCAGTAGCTGGCCGCTCACGCGGACAAACTCGCTCACACACCAGTCAAAGTCACCTACATCGGTCAGCGCCTGACGAACCCAGAAATCCGCCAGACCTTCCATAGGGGCCAGAATAAGTTTCATGGGGCGCATTCTAGCGGCATTGACCATTACTCAGCCACGAAAACGGAGATGACAGCTTTCCTGCAACTTGCAATCATCGGTCGCTTTTGCAACGGTGTATCGCAACGCACATAAAACATGGAAATTTTATGGCTGCCGCGGGACCGGGTTTCAATACAGAGGGAACGCAAACCGTTTCAGCATGCCGACAGGGCTTTTCCTTCGGCTTCCTGCCTCACCGGAGTGGTGATCGACACGCGCCACCCGCCCCCGTCATCGGGTCCCGCCCGCCCCTTTTGGCATCCTTTTCAACATGATTTTGGCACCCTTTTAGGTTCCGCCCTGATTTGAATACCACCCAAGGGAGAGACGAATGAAACAGACACGCATGCTACCCCTGTCATCGGCACTGCTGGCCGGTCTTGCTGCCTTGCCCGCCCACGCCGAACTGGAAGTAACCCCCTATGGCTCACTGCGGATCCAGTCCGAAGCGGTCTCCGTCGATGAGGCGCAACCCGGTGAGGACGATTCCTATAGCGGGCTGCGAGATGCCTACTCCCGCCTGGGGGTAACCGCCAACTACAACGATATCGACAACCTGAAAATTTCGGCCACCGTGGAATTCCCCATCAATTCCGCTCGACTACGGGCAGAGGATCCGACCTTTTTCCAGGAAAGCTACAAAGGAAACAACAAGCCACGCGTCGCCGATATCACCGCCACTCACGACAGCTTCGGTAGCCTGCGGGTGGGCACACAATGGCTTACCTATTACAACAATGTCGCTTACCCACTGGACTTCTTTAGTTCGTTTTATTCGGGTTATGCCACCCAATCCACCTTCCGTCGCGATGCGGTGACTTACCAGACCCCGAGCATGGGCGGTTTTACCGCCACCGTCTCCGGGGTGGATCTCACCGATCAGCAAGGCACCAGCTTTCTGGACACCCTGCAGTACGCGCTCGGCTACGCGGTGAATGACTGGAGTGTTGGGCTGGGCTATCAGGACAGCGAGCAGGACTCCGCCAAACACGCTGACCAAATGGGGATTTCTGCCGCCTGGTCTCCGGGTAACTGGCGTTTTGCCGCCAAGGTAGAGCAACTTCTTACCAATGATGACACGGTTCAGGATGACGACCCGGTGACCTATAACCTGCTCGGCTCTTACAGCTGGGACAAATACACACTGCGGGCCATGATTGCCCACGGCGAAGAGTCTGATGAAGCCGACGCATTCTTTCAGGGGGATTCGGCCCAGGTGGGGCTGGACTACCGGCACACCGAGAACCTGAAGTTCTTCGCCGAATATTTTTATGAAGAACTGGGCTATGCAATCTACACCCCCAACTCCGAAAGCTTCAATCCGCTGGCCGGGTACCAGGTAGAAAGTGACGGCCAGGTGTTTACCGTAGGGATGCGATTCGATTTCTGAACCTGACAGTGAAAGAAGGCAGCGTGAGAGGCGGGGCAAGAGCCCCGCCGGCGCCGCAGGCATAACGCCATAGCTTAGGAGATCAAAGGAAGAAACTGCCTGCGAATTCCGGCGGGTCCATCACTATAAGCAGGGTATCCTGTGACCAGGAACCCCTTTTATTAGAATCATTTGGAATCAAACAAAACCTTCGACAAAACATCGAAAAACCCTCTTTATATCAATGCATTACCGCAAAATAAGCCCCCTTTCAAACAGCCTGAACCTATAGCCAAAACAGATCAAACCGCACCAAAGGCCCATTCCCTGCTCTCCCAAGACTCATTCCCCTTGCGGATGCCCAGCGTCAGGCGCACGCGGCAATCCGCCCGCCCCTGACGATTGATTCACCTGCCCGGCTGCATTACTGTTGCCGCCGTAAATGCCCGCTTACGGTCCACCGGAGAGACGCATGGCCAAAAACACCCCCCCGGCACTGGAAACCGCCCTGGATAACCTGGAAACCCTGGTGGAACGTATGGAGTCCGGTGATCTGACCCTCGAAGAGTCCCTCAAGGCCTTCGAAGAAGGGGTGCGGCTGTCCAGAGAGTGCCAGCAGGCTTTGCAGCAGGCAGAACAGAAAGTTCGCATTCTGCTGGAACAATCGACCGAAGCCGAACCTACCCCGTTTAGCGGCGGCAGTGATGAGCAGTGAACTGACCGCCCTGGACGGGCTTCGCCAGACCAGCCTGATTCGCCTTGAGCAAACGCTGGATGTGTTTCTCCCTGCCATCAGCGCGGCGTCACGCCTGAGTGAAGCCATGCGCTACGCCGCGCTGGGCGGCGGCAAGCGCATTCGCCCCTTGCTAGTCTACGGCGCCACCGCTCTGGCGGGCGGCACCCCGGAACAAGCCGACACACCTGCCGCGGCAGTCGAACTGATTCACGCCTACTCTTTGGTCCATGATGATCTGCCCGCCATGGACGACGATGACCTGCGCCGGGGGCAACCCACCTGCCACAAAGCCTACGACGAGGCCACCGCCATCCTCGCTGGAGACACCCTGCATACCAAAGCCTTTGAATTGCTGGCCACCCGTGGGGATTACCGCAGCGATACGCGTATCGCCATGATCCGACACCTGTGTCAGGCCGCGGGGGTTGATGGTATGGCTGCCGGCCAGATGCAGGACATGTTGGCGCAGGGACAACAACAGACGCTGGCGGCACTGGAGGAGATGCATTACCTCAAGACAGGGCGACTGATTACTGCCAGCCTCCAGCTGGGTTACTTCGCGGCCCAAATCGACAATATCGAGCTGCTAGACAGTCTTACCCGCTTTGGCGATGCGGTTGGGCTTGCTTTCCAGATTCAGGACGACATTCTGGATATCACCATGGCAACGGACCAGCTTGGCAAACCCGCCGGCTCTGACGAAAAGCTCGACAAAAGCACCTTCCCGTCCCTGATTGGCCTGGAGGCCAGCCGTCAGCGGGCCTCGCAACTGTGTGCCGACGCCATCGCCACACTGGACGGCTTTGGCATTCACGCCCTGCCGCTGCAACAACTGGCACAGTACATCATCGCCCGCAATCACTGACGACGACCCTCCCGGCCCTGTATACTTGTCACACTTGCAGTATGCACTGACCTGGCAACCGGAATTATGCCCAAAACCTTTACCCAGATACCGCTGACGCGCCCTGCCACTCCGTTGCTGGACACCCTGGCCAGCCCGGCGGATCTACGCCGCCTGCCTGCCAGTCAGCTGGAGCGCGTGGTCGATGAATTGCGTGAATATCTGCTGTATTCAGTCGGGCAGTCAGGTGGGCACTTCGGCGCCGGCCTTGGGGTGGTTGAACTGACTGTCGCGCTGCACTACCTGTACAACACACCGGACGACAGACTGGTCTGGGATGTGGGGCATCAGTGCTACCCCCACAAGATTCTGACTGGGCGCCGCGAAGGGCTCACAGCTATCCGTCAGCAGCATGGTTTGTCAGGCTTTCCCAAACGCAGCGAGTCCGACTACGACACCTTTGGTGTAGGTCACTCCTCCACGTCCATCAGTGCGGCGCTGGGGATGGCACTGGGAGCCGAAATGGCCGGCAGTGACCGGCGAGCCGTCGCCATCATCGGCGATGGTGCCATGACCGCAGGGCAGGCCTTCGAGGCCATGAGCCATGCGGCCCATACCCGTTCCAATCTGCTGGTGATCCTCAACGACAACAACATGTCGATTTCCCACAACGTGGGCGGGCTGTCCAATTACTTTGCCCGTATCTGGGCCAGCAAGAGCTATATCGCGCTGCGCGAAGGGGGCAAGAAGGTGCTCTCGACCATGCCGGCGGCCTGGGATTTCATTCGCCGCACCGAAGAGAGCATGAAAAACATGGTGAGCCCGGACATGCTGTTCGAGGCCATCGGTTTCAATTACATCGGCCCTATTGACGGTCACAACCTGGACGAGCTGGTGCGTACCCTGGGCAACATGCGCACCCTGGAAGGCCCGCAGCTGCTGCATGTCTATACCACCAAGGGCAAGGGCTTTGCCCCGGCTGAAGCTGACCCGGTGGGGTACCACGCCATCAACAAGATCGAACCCAAGCCCAAGGTGCAAGTTGCCGTTCCGCCCCCCCCCAAACCCAAGCGCCCCAAATATCAGGATATTTTTGGCCAGTGGCTGTGCGACATGGCCGAACAAGACCCGCGTCTGGTGGGGATCACCCCCGCCATGTGCGAGGGCTCCGGGATGGTGGAATTCAGCCAGCGTTTTCCTGACCGCTTTCACGATGTGGCGATTTGCGAGCAGCATGCCGTCACTGTCGCCGGCGGACTTGCCTGCGAAAACCAGAAACCGGTGGTGGCCATTTATTCCACCTTCCTGCAACGGGGCTACGATCAGCTGATTCACGACATCGCCCTGCAGGAGCTGGATGTCACCTTCGGCCTGGACCGCGCTGGACTGGTGGGCGAGGATGGCGCCACTCACGGCGGAGTCTTTGATCTTGCCTACTTGCGCACCGTCCCCAACATGATTGTAGCGGCGCCCTCTGACGAAAATGAATGCCGCCAGTTGCTGTACACCGCCTACCAGCATGAAGGCCCCGCGGCGGTCCGTTATCCCCGCGGCAACGGACCAGGCGTTGCGATTGAAGACAGTATGGAAGCCCTGCCCGTCGGCCAATCCCGTTCGCTAAGGGAGGGTAACCGGATTGCGATTCTCGCCTTTGGCGCCCTGACTCCAGCCGCTCACAAAGCCGGGCTGCCGCCTTGATAATGG
>OBIY01000494.1_pt1 | contig 15274 bp, 12 predicted proteins | sample 1519841 | NCBI WGS metagenome assembly OBIY01 (sample SAMN03019774, study PRJEB22545) | beach sand metagenome | biome: beach; feature: sea beach; material: beach sand | place: USA: Municipal Pensacola Beach, FL | collected 2010-07-30 | depth 30-40 cm m
TGATAAAATCGCCGTATATACGGCGATTTTATCAACGGGAATGGCGCCGGTAACATGCAGTTGGCCGGCCCGGTACATGCGTTCCTCGGTGGAAACATTCTCGGTCGGATAAAAGTGGATGGCCTTGAGCTTGACGGTATCGCGATCCCAGTAGGTGGGGCTTTTTTCCACCACCACCTGTTTGTTCAGATCCCAGCGCTGGAGCACAAAGGGGCCGTTGCCGACAAAATTACCGGCTCGGGTCCAGCGGGTGCCCCGTTCCGAGGGGGCGCCGAACTTTTCAATGGTGGGGCGGTGCACCGGGAACATGCTGTAGTGATCCAGAAGCTGTAAAAAATAGGGAGTGGGGTTGGCCAGGGTGACTTGCAGGGTATTTGTATCCAGTGCTTTGACGCCTACCTGCTCGAAGTCCTCCAGCTCGCCCTTGGCATAGGCCTCGGCATTTTTAATGACGTAATACATATAGGCGTATTGATTGCCGAGAGCCGGTTGCAGGGCCCGCCACCAGGACCAGACAAAATCTTGGGCGGTGACCGGGTCGCCATTTGACCAACGGGCCTCCTGACGCAGGTAAAAGGTGTAGATGAGCTGGTTATCGCTAATCGTCCAGCGCTTGGCGACGCCGGGAATGGGCTCCAGGGTGGCTGGATCCTTAAGTACCAGTCCTTCCAGCAGAGCGACAATAATGTGGTGCTCCGGAACACCGGTAACGATATGTGGGTCCAGTTCCTGGGGTTCGGTGCCATTGCCCCAGTGGAGGATCTGCTCCCGGTTGCCCCGCTCTACATTGCTTTCACCATCGCCGCAGCCCGTTAGCGTCAGGCTGCCGCCAAGCAGTGCGAACACTAGCAATAAGTTGGCGGGCCACGCCTCGACCTTGCGGATGTTATTGGAGGGCGTTAATTTGGCGCGCATGCCGGGTGTGTAACGTGTTCGCGGTGCTCTTAAGTACAAGGCTTGTCCCGGCTATTAGCGGTTGTTTTTAGCAGGTTCATAGGCTCAATTAGTCGAGCAATACTAACCCACGTCTGGAACGGGTGAAAGGCTTGAGTCAATCTGTGAAAGCCGCGGCGTAAGCCGTGCTTCGGTTGCATTCGAAAAGTGAAATCACCATAATCCCCGCCCTCGATGGTGGCCCTCGCTGGTCCCCTCGCAATAAATATCTGTGAACCCCGCCAGGCCCGGAAGGGAGCAACGGTAGCAGTGACTTTATGTGCCGGGGTGTGGCTGGTGAGGGTCGCCACCCAATCACGTTTGTGTCACCCTTATTAAGCTGGTCTTCGCGCCAGGTTATCTTCACACGGGTTTTATGCTCTGTTTTGTTGTTCCCTGGCCCTGTAGCACAGGTTGTTTATCAGACTAAGTGACAGCTATTAAGCTAAGCGCCAGGAGATTCGATCATGAAGAAATCCCCCTTGAGTCACCTGGCGTTTGTAATGTTAGTGGTGCCCTTATTGACGGTGGCCAGTGCGGAAGGGTCGAATGAGGGGAATCCCGCGAATACCAACCAGGACCAGGCGCTTTTTGAGCAGCACTGTCTCAGCTGCCACGCTCCCAAGGGTGAGGGGCGTCATCATGGGCAGGGTTCAGATTCCACCACACCCCGGCGTTTGGCGCCACCCATGGCGATGGTGAAAAAGCATTACCTTGGAGCGTATCCAGAGCGAGATGCATTCGTCGCCGCTGTCAGCGCCTGGGTTGCCGAGCCGAGAAGTGAACAGGCCCGGCTGGGTCATGCGTTGGAGACGTTCGGCCTGATGCCTGCGCAGAACCTGAATGCTGATACTCGAGTTCGTATAGCGGGCTATATTTACGATAGTGTGCCAGCGGGCAAGTGCAAAAAAGGTGGCGGTAAACATGGCTCAAAATGTGACGGTGAGGGGCAAGGCCAGGGTAGTAAGGGCAAACAGGCCTGCCATTGATGACACCGATGCCAGACGTCAGCGAAGCAACGAACACTATAATGGTGATTTACAGGTTGGTTGAACCCAGGTTTGACTTGATGGTGATCTTGCGAATGCTCCATTCAGGGGGCCGGAATATTTTATGAGTTATCAGGTGCTGGCTCGCAAATGGCGACCGCGAACTTTTGAAGAAGTCGCCGGGCAGGAGCACGTCCTGCGAGCGCTGATTAACGCCCTGGACAATGACCGCTTGCACCATGCCTATTTGTTTACCGGCACCCGGGGCGTCGGTAAAACCACGCTGGCCCGGATTCTTGCTAAATGCCTGAACTGTGAACAGGGTGTAAGCTCCAACGCCTGCGGCGAGTGTGCTGCCTGTCAGGAAATCAATGAGGGCCGCTTTATCGACCTGATCGAGGTGGACGCGGCCTCCCGCACCAAGGTGGAGGACACCCGGGAGCTGCTGGAAAACGTTCAGTACATGCCCACCCGGGGCCGTTACAAGGTCTATTTGATCGATGAAGTGCACATGCTGTCCAGTCACAGCTTCAACGCTCTTCTCAAGACCCTGGAAGAACCGCCGCCCCATGTTAAATTTCTGCTGGCGACCACCGACCCGCAAAAACTGCCGGTGACCGTGCTTTCCCGGTGCCTGCAATTCAACCTTAAAAACCTCAGCCCCGAGCGCATTGTCGAGCATTTGCGTCACGTGCTCGAGGAGGAGCGCGTCCCCTTCGAGGAAGGTGCCCTCTGGGCTTTGGCCAGGGCCGCCGATGGCAGTATGCGTGATGCCCTCAGCTTGACCGATCAGGCGGTCGCCCACGGTGATGGCAAACTCACCGAGGAAGAGCTGCGGGCCATGCTCGGTTCAATCGATCGGGGCACGGTACTGGACTTATGCAACGCGGTCGCCGAGGGTGATGCCACCCGAACCCTGGCCGTGGTTGACCGCCTGGCCGAACACGCCCCGGATTACGCGGGGGCGCTCGCCGAGATGGTGTCGGTCTGGCACCGGGTGGCGGTGACCCAGGCGGTGCCGGGCGCGCTGGATAACAGCCTGGGTGATCAGGATCAGATACAGACCCTGGCTCAAAACTGTAGCCGTGAGGACGTACAACTTTACTATCAGATCTGCCTGCTTGGGCGGCGGGATTTGCCCCTGGCGCCGGACCCTCGAGGGGGTTTGGAAATGGTGCTGCTGCGTCAGTTGGCTTTTCAGCCTCAAGTCGATGCTCCCATGGCGCCGCCGTTGTCAGAGTCGGGAGTGGCGTCAGGCAGTGATGCGAATGCTGAAAATGAGACCGAGCCGAGGGGAGGCATTGAGGCCCTAAAAAAGTCTGAGCCCGGTCCCATCGAGGCCGGGCCGGAGTTGGAGAGGCAACGAGATACTCAAGCTGTCGAGCGAGCAGAGCAGGCAAGCGGGATCAGGGAGGATGTGCCGCCAGGGGTTAAGAAACCTGTTCCGGTAAATGCAGCGGCGAATTCTGCGACGGCTAACCGTGAGATGTCAGTGAAGGCCGTCGCCCCCGCCTTCGGCGATTCCGAGGAGTTCGGCGCGGCACGTTGGCTGACTCTGTGTTATGAGTTGGGTCTCGAAGGACGCCTGCTTAATGTTGCATCAAATCTGGAGCTGATGGACAGCGGCGGGGGAAAGTTATGCTTCCGGTTGGACCCGGCCCAAAGCGCGCTCTATAGCGAGGACCACCAGGCACAACTGGCTCAGGCTTTGTCTGATTATCTTCACCGCCAGCCGCGGGCGTTATCAAACCTGGAGGCGCCGGTTGTCGTAAGCATACAGTTGGCGCCGGTTAGCGCGGAAACGCCACAACTCCACCGCCTTCGCATGCGGGCTGAACGGCAGGCAGCGGCGGTACAGGCGATGCGGGAAGACCCCCTGGTAAAGGCCCTGGAGGAACGGTTTGGCGCCACTTTGCTGGAAGAGACGGTTATCCCCATTGATAATATGCCCGGCGAATCCGAGGCAAACTCAAAGTAACGCGAGGCGAGACAATGAAAGGTCTGAATGACATGATGAAGCAGGCGCAGCAGATGCAGGAAAAACTGCAAAAACTGCAAGAGGAGGCAGCCAATGCCGAAGTGGTGGGGGAATCCGGCGCTGGCATGATCCAGGTGGTAATGACCGGCCGCCACGATGTACGTAAAGTCACCATCGACCCTGCCCTGCTCAGTGAGGACAAGGAAGTTCTGGAAGATTTGCTGGCCGCCGCAGTGAATGATGCGGTGCGCAAGGTCGAGGCCAGCACCTCCTCTGTCATGGGCGATTTGATGGCCGGTGTGCAACTGCCACCTGGTTTTAAGATGCCCTTCTAGGCAACCGGTTTTGTTGTTCCAAAGCGAGTCTCTCAGGTTTTACATTTCCGAGCTTGGCGCTTATGTACGGTCCCGTAATTGATGAACTGATAGAAGCCCTGCGTTGCCTGCCGGGAGTGGGACCCAAATCCGCGCAACGCATGGCCCTGCATCTGCTTGAGCGCGATCGCCCCGGCGCCGAGCGACTGGCCGCCAGCCTGAATGATGCCAGCAGCAAGGTGGGACGTTGTCGAAGCTGTAGGACCCTGACCGAAAATGAGCACTGCGCGATCTGCATGGACGCCGGACGGGATCATAGCCTGCTTTGCGTGCTGGAAACGCCGGCGGACCTGTTTGCCATTGAGCAGTCCGGCACTTACCGGGGCCTGTATTTTGTCTTGCTCGGGCATCTGTCGCCCATCGATGGTATTGGCCCCGAGGAAATTGGCATCCCGCAATTGCTGCAACGCCTGTCCGATGACAATATTCAGGAGCTGATTCTGGCCACCAACCTGACTGTCGAAGGCGAGGCCACTGCGTTTTTTATCGGGGAAAAAGCCACCGCCATGGGGGTGGCCGTGTCGCGTATTGCCCACGGCGTACCCTTGGGTGGGGAGCTGGAATATGTTGATGGCGGCACCCTGGCCCATGCTTTTAGCAGTCGTAAAAAGTTGTAAGTGAATATGTGTGAAAAGTCTGTAGAGGCGCATGGCCTAGTCAGTGATCCGCGGAGTCTCGCTCAAGCACTGGAGAGCCTGCGCGGTGCTGAAGCCGTGGCTCTGGATACGGAATTTATCCGCACGGACACCTACTATCCGTGCCTGGCGCTGATACAGATTAGCGATGGGCAGACCACCTGGCTGATCGATCCGCTAGCCTTTGACAGGGATGAGCTGGAACCCCTGATTAGCCTGCTAAAGGATCGCCAGGTGGTGAAAGTGCTGCATTCCTGCTCCGAGGACCTGGAAGTCCTGCGCCATGCCCTGGGTGTGTTGCCTGAACCTTTTTTCGATACGCAGGTGGCGGCTGCCTTTGTTGGGCTGGGTTTTTCGCTTTCTTATCAGGCCCTGGTGCGGGAGGTGGAAGGTGTCCAGCTGGATAAGCATGAAACCCGCTCCGACTGGCTCCAGCGCCCTCTGTCGCCCGAGCAGTTACGTTACGCGGCGGAAGATGTCGAGCATCTACTGGCCATCCATCAGACTTTACGAGACAAGCTGATTAGCCTGGAGCGTTTCTCCTGGTTTGAACAGGATATGGACATCATGCTTAAAGCCGCTGGCGAGGAAGCCAGGCCCGAGGATTATTATCAACGGGTCAAAGGCGCCTGGAAGCTTAATCGGCAATCCCTGGCGGTATTACGCCGCCTCTGTAACTGGCGTGAACAGGAGGCGCGAACCAGGGATCGCCCTCGTAATCGCATTGTTGCGGATAAGGAATTGCTGCAGCTGGCCATGGGGCAGCCGCGGAGCTGGCAGCAATTGTCGGCGCTCGGTGCCAGCAGTGGCAGGGATAAGGCCGGTTTGCACCCTCGAGTGCTGCGGGTATATGGCGATCAGCTGCTTGCACTGATTGAACAGGCGCGAGCTGATGCACCGGAAAGCTACCCTCAGGTGTTGCCAAAACCCGTACCCCGGGAACAGGGAGGGTTGATGAAGCAGTGCAAGCGGCTGGTCCAGCAAAAAGCCGATTCACTGGATATGGCGGTGGAAATACTGGTGCGGAAAGCGGACCTGAGTTTTCTCCTGCAGTCGGCAGTGGAGGGGCGGGCAAACCTGTCCGAGCGTATTGAAACCACCTGGCGCAAGGGGCTTGTGGGAGACCAGTTGCTGGCCTTGGTTGGGGAAGGATTAGCAGCCAATAGCAATGCTGTCCAGGCTGAAGAAGGTGCGAAATGAAAGAATTGTGCAGTATCTACAAAAGCCTGACTCGAAGCGATTACTACCTGTTTGTTAAACAGCACGAGGACCTGTCCCGGGTGCCGGACTCGCTGCTGGAGCATTTCGGTCGCCACCAGTTGGCCATGACGCTGACCCTGACGCCAGACAGACAGCTGGCATCGGCCAGTGCGTCCGAGGTTCTGGAAGCGCTCAACGAAAAAGGTTACTACCTGCAAATGCCGCCGCCCCAGGATGCTTACATGCGCGATGTGCGGGCGAAAAATGAAAAGTTGTAGGAGAAGATGACTAGTCTGATGAACCATGGCGCGCCATGGTGGATAAACAAAACCCTGGCCGAGCTGGATGAGCAGCAATGGGAGGCCCTGTGTGATGGTTGTGGTCTCTGCTGTCTGGCCAAGCTTGAAGATGAGGACAGCGGCGAAATCGCCTTTACGCGGGTCGCATGTCACCTTCTAGACCGGAACAGTTGCCGCTGTCGGGACTATGCCAATCGCAACCGGAAAGTGCCCGATTGCCTGTGCCTGACAGCGGATAATATCGCCGATATCGACTGGCTGCCGCCCACCTGCGCCTATCGCCTGCGCTATGAAGGCAAGGCCTTGCCGCAGTGGCATCCGCTGGTTTCGGGGTCGAGCGAAAGCGTGCATGAGGCGGCGGTGTCGGTTCGGGGCCGAGTCATCTCTGAATGCGATGTGCACCCCGATGGTTTGGATGAGCACATTGTCCGTTGGTTTGATTGACGTGAGTGATCCACAGGTCACGAAAAATGGCGTCAACGCCATGTACAGGCCCTGGTAAGCACAGAGAGTCGAGCGGGATAGCAAACTATGTACACAATGGAAAACTATATCTGGGGGCTGGTCGCCTATGGTCTGGGCGTTCTATTGGTTACGCCCCTGCTCTGGTGGATAACCCGGTTTCTTCCCTGGCATCCACTCAGGGCTTTCTTTCGCATTCTGGTGCTGGTTGTGCTGTTGACGCCAATGATTGCCCACAAGGGCAAGGATTTTCTTGCCCCAGCCTGGGTGGTTGGCGTCTTTCACCTGGTTCAGCCCCAAGAGGGGCGGGTTCTGACGGATGCCCTGACGCCGATTTTCGTTTGCTTCGTACTCATCTATTTGCTGGATCTGGCGGTGTGGCTGTTTATCTGGCGCCGCCGGCGCGGTTCCACACAAACAGAGGCGTCGACCCAACAGCCCGCGACCGAAAGCGTTGCTAACTGACCCCGTGCATACCCCGGTGTAATAGCGGAGAAATAATCAACAAAAAAACCGCTACCGCCACCGCCAGCCAGCCCACCTGGGTATAGACTTCAAGGGTTGTTGCCAGGGCGGCGCCGGGATCAAGTAGCTGATCGGCCTGACGGTCGGCTCCGGTCAGGCGGGCGATCTGGCTGGCGATGAAGTTGGCCCCGGCCGATGCCAGGAACCAGACACCCATCATCATGCCCACTAGCCGGGATACGCTTAATTTGGTGATCATCGATAGTCCCACCGGCGACAGGCACAGCTCTCCGGTGGTGTGTAGCAGATAGATCAGCACCAGCCAGATCAGGGGCGTTGGCGTGCCGTCGGGGGTGTTTTGGGCGCCGAACACCAGCACCAGAAAGCCCAAGCCCACCTGCGCCAGCGCCAGGGCGAACTTGACCGGTACGCTGGGTTCTCGTTTGCGCGCCGCCAGCCAACCCCACAGCGCGGCAAAAAGGGGCGCCAGCATAAAAATAAAAAAGGCATTGAGCGACTGGAATACCGAGGCCGGGATTTCATAGCCCGCCACCACGCGATCCACGGAGCGGTCGGCAAACAGGTTTAGCGAGGAGCCGGCCTGCTCGAACAGGGCCCAGAACAGGACGGAAAAGGCAATCAGGGTGGAGGCGACAAACATGCGGTGGCGCTCAACCTGCTCACACTTTATAAAAGCGTAGGCGACCACCACCACCAGCATCAGACCGCCGAATCCCAAGAGGGCGTTACCCACCATCTCCTGATGCTGCACCAGTTTCCAGATAATCAGCACACCAATAAGGCCGCCCCCATAGATCAACCATTCCCGGTCCGCGGGGCCTAACAGTTTTTCCTTGAGGCGGTGAGGCGAAGGCGGTTCCGCCAGGTTAGACAGGTGCGGCTGGCCGCGCAGAAACACCACCAGACCAAACAACATACCGACGCCGGCCAGACCAAAGCCATAGGCCCAGCCGTAGGTTTGGCCGAGCCAGCCACAGAGGATTGACGCCAGAAAAGCGCCGATGTTGATGCCCATGTAAAAGAGGGTAAAACCGCCGTCCCGACGGGGATCGTTGGCGCCATAAAGAGCGCCCACCAGGGTGGATATATTGGCTTTGAGAAAGCCTACTCCGGTGATGATAAAGGCCAGCGATAAATAGAAAATTTCCAGAAATAGCGGGTCGCGGGCCACCCCCTCGTTATTAACCGTGGCAGGTGGCCCCTCGAAGGCCATGCCGAAATGGCCGATCACCAGCAACACCGCGCCATAGGTAACGGCCTTGCGTGAACCCAGATAGCGATCAGCCAGCATCCCGCCGATCACCGGCATAACGTAGACCATCGCCGAATAGGCGCCATAAATCAAAAATGCCTTGTCATCGCCAAACAGAAAATGTTCCGTCAGGTAAAAAATCAACAGTGCCCGCATGCCATAAAAACTGAAACGCTCCCAGAGCTCGGTAAGAAAGCACACATAAAGCCCCCTGGGGTGGCCGAAAAAGCCCCTGTCTGTCGAAGGATGGCGGGGATGTGTGGAACGTTGTTCACTCATTTATGCGACTCTGGTTGAGTGGTTGCCGAAGAAAGCGAGTGCTTAATTCTAGCAGCGGCAGAATGGGGGTAATGGCCGGCTGAACTTGATGACGAAAAGGCTGACAGAGCCGCTTGGACATGGTCAATAAGGTAGCGGGTATTGGATTAGACACCAAACTGGGGCTAGAATGCAGGGTTTTACCAACTGTCCATTTAGGGGAATCTTATGCAATTTACGGGGACCGAGAATTACGTCGCGACTGACGATCTGCAAATGGCGGTCAACGCGGCTGTGGTCTTGCAGCGGCCACTGCTGATCAAAGGTGAGCCAGGCACAGGCAAGACCATGCTGGCCGAGGAGGTGGCCCAGGCGCTGGGGATGCCGCTGATCAGTTGGCACGTCAAGTCCACCACGAAGGCTCAGCAGGGCCTGTACGAATACGATGCGGTATCGCGTTTGCGGGATTCCCAACTCGGTGACGACAAGGTCCACGATATCAACAACTACATCAAGCGCGGCAAGCTGTGGGACGCTTTCACGTCGGAAGAGCGCGCGGTGCTGTTGATCGATGAAGTTGATAAAGCCGATATTGAATTCCCCAACGATCTCCTGCTTGAAATTGACAAAATGGAATTCCACGTCTATGAAACCGGCGAGCGGGTTGTTGCTAAGAACCGTCCGGTGGTGATTATCACCAGTAACAATGAAAAGGAGTTGCCCGATGCGTTTCTGCGCCGCTGCTTCTTCCATTTCATTAACTTCCCCGACCGCGACACCATGCAGCAAATTGTTGATGTCCATTATCCGGGTATCAAAAAAGAGCTGGTGGACGAAGCGCTGGATATTTTCTTCGATGTGCGCAAGATTCCCGGGCTGAAGAAAAAGCCCTCCACCTCGGAGCTGGTGGACTGGCTGAAACTGCTGATGTCCGACGATATTCCCGATGACATTCTCAAGGGTCGCGACGCTACCAAGGCTATCCCGCCGCTCTACGGTGCACTGCTGAAAAATGAGCAGGATGTGCACTTGCTCGAACGTCTGGCCTTTATGACGCGTCGGGAAGGTTAATTAAGGTTGGTAAAAAAGAGGTCTATGCCGGCCCGCTAACGCGGGTTCAACCAAAGAATTAAAGAGAAGACAGAGCCATGTTACTGGATTTTTTCTACGGACTGCGCAAGGGCGGACTGCCGGTTTCCATCAATGAGCTGCTGACTTTGATGGAAACTCTTAAGCAGCATATCGCCTTTGCCAGTATTGACGACTTCTACTACCTGTCTCGCGCCTGCATGGTCAAGGATGAAAGTAACTACGATAAGTTCGACCGTGCTTTTGCCCTGTATTTCAAGGAGCTGGAAACCCTCGATGAGTTTCTGGAAGCCCTGATACCCGAGGACTGGTTGCGCTCCGAGTTTGAAAAAACCCTCACTGATGAGGAAAAGGCAAAAATTGAAAGTCTCGGCGGTCTGGAAAAGCTGATCGAAGAATTCAAGAAGCGCCTGAAGGAGCAGAAAGGCAAGCACGAGGGCGGCAATAAGTGGATTGGCACCCAGGGCACTTCACCTTTCGGCAACGACGGCTACAACCCGGAAGGGGTGCGGGTCGGCGGCGAGGGTAAGCAGAAAAAAGCGCTCAAGGTCTGGGAGAAGCGCGAATACGCGAATCTGGATGACTCGGTCGAGCTGGGTACGCGAAATATTAAAATGGCGTTGCGGCGTCTGCGTAAATTTACCCGGGTCGGTGTGGATGAAGAGCTGGATCTGGACGACACCATCAGGAGCACCGCGAAAAATGCGGGGCTGCTGGACATCAAAATGGTGCCGGAAAAACGCAATGCGGTAAAAGTGCTGATTTTCTTCGATGCCGGCGGTTCCATGGACCCCTACGTCAAAGTCTGCGAGGAGCTTTTCTCGGCGGCCCGAACCGAGTTCAAGCATCTGGAATACTTTTATTTCCACAATATGCTTTATGACTACGTGTGGCGGGACAATTTCCGGCGTTTCCAGGAAAAGACCGAAACCTATGATGTATTCCACAAGTACGCCGCTGACTACAAGGTGATTTTTGTTGGCGATGCATCCATGTCGCCTTATGAGATCGAAAGCGCTGGCGGCAGCGTCGAGTACTACAACAAGGAATCTGGCGCTGTGTGGATGGAACGCTTAACCGACATCTACGACAAGGTGGTCTGGTTGAATCCGGTACGCGAGGACTACTGGGAGCACACACCCACCATCCAGCGGGTTCGTGAGCTGGTGGATGGGCGAATGTTTCCCCTCACCCTTGGCGGTCTCGAAGAGGGTATGTCCCTGCTGACCAAGTAGGGCAGGGTGTCCTTATTCCATTGGGGCTGGTAACAGTCAGCAGGTAATGACCCGACCAGCCTTCGCGGCAACCATCATTCAGGACATCGAGTCTCTGTCAGCGCTGCTGCCCACCTGCATGGGGCGGGATCGGCATCGCTTTCGGCGTGACATAAACCGTTTAAGTAAGCTGGTCGAGGCGCATGGTTATTCCAATGGCCGAGCTGACGGTGCGTCCCTTGAGCCAAGTAATGTCGATAATGATCTGACAAAACTGCGGGCGCGCATGGAACGCTCCCGACAGTTGGCCGATGTTCGGCGCGCATCCCTTCCCGCTGTTTCCTATCCTGAACAACTACCCATTAGCGCCCGGCGGGACGAAATTCTGCGTTTGCTGCGCGAGCACCAGGTAATCATCGTGGCCGGTGAGACGGGCTCCGGGAAAACCACGCAACTACCTAAAATCTGCCTCGAAGCAGGCCGGGGCGTCAGCGGCTTGATCGCCCACACCCAGCCCCGTCGTATTGCCGCAAGGACGGTTGCCAGTCGCATAGCCGAAGAGCTCAATGTGTCACTGGGCGAGACCGTCGGTTACCAGGTGCGTTTCAAGGATCACAGCACCGATGAAAGCCTGGTCAAACTGATGACCGATGGCATCCTGCTGGCTGAAATTCAGCGCGACCGGTTTTTGAATCGTTACGACACCATCATTATCGATGAGGCCCACGAACGTAGCCTTAATATAGATTTCCTGCTGGGCTATCTGAAGCAGCTGCTGCCCAGGCGTCGCGACCTAAAGCTGGTGATTACCTCGGCTACCATCGATGTGGAACGTTTTTCCGCGCATTTTGATAATGCGCCGGTTATCGAGGTTTCCGGTCGTACCTATCCGGTGGAATACCGTTATCGACCGGTGCTGGACGACGAGGACAGAAACGAGGCCATCGCCGGGGCGGTCGAGGAGCTGCTGGCTCTGCCCCAGCGGGGCGATATCCTGGTGTTCCTCAGTGGCGAACGGGAAATCAGACAGGCCGCACAGCACCTGCGCCGGCGCCAGTTTCCCCACCTGGAGATACTGCCTCTTTATGCCCGCCTCAACCTGGCCGAGCAGAACCGGGTGTTTCAACCCCACCGTGGCACCCGCGTGGTGCTGGCCACCAATGTTGCCGAGACCTCGCTGACAGTACCGGGTATCCGCTATGTGATCGACACCGGCCTCGCCCGTATTAGCCGCTATAGTTATCGCACCAAGGTGCAGCAACTGCCTATTGAACCCGTTTCTCAGGCCAGCGCCAATCAGCGGGCCGGTCGCTGTGGGCGCCTGAGCGACGGCGTCTGTATCCGCCTGTTCAGCGAGGAGGATTTCCAGCAGCGCCCTGCCTTCACCACGCCGGAGATTCTGCGAACCAATCTGGCGGCGGTTATCTTGCAGATGCTGCGCCTGAAAATCGGCGATGTGCGCCGTTTCCCTTTTATGGAGCCCCCCGATCGCCGCCTTATCAATGATGGTTTTACCCTGTTGAAAGAACTGCGCGCCGTGGACCCGCGGGAGCGGCTAAACGCGGAGGGCCGCAGGCTGGCCAACTTCTCCGTTGACCCGCGACTGGGGAAAATGCTGCTGGCCGCGGAGCAGGAAGGCTGCGTTCGGGAAATGCTGATTATCGTCGCGGCACTGAGTATTCAAGATCCCAGGGAACGGCCTTCCGACAAACGGGAACAGGCGGATCAACAGCATCGGCAGTGGCGGGATGACGATTCGGATTTCCTCAGCATTATGAAACTGTGGCGACATTTTGAAGATCAGCGCCTGGAGCTGAGTCGCAATCAGTTTGCCAAATATTGCCGCCAGTCTTTTGTTTCCTATTTGCGCATGGTCGAATGGCGCGACCTGCATCACCAGTTGCATCTGGACGTCAAGCACGCGGGTTTAAAGATCAATAAACCCCTTGAGCTGGACAAAGAGGCTTACGCCTGCATTCACCGCGCCCTACTGACGGGGCTGCTGGCCCATATTGGCTTTCGTCACGAGGCCAGGGAGTATCTCGGTGTCCGTAACCGGCGCTTTTTTATATTTCCGGGTTCCGGCCTGGCGGCCAAACCGCCCAAATGGGTGGTGAGCGCCGAGCTGATTGAAACCTCACGCCTGTACGCTCACTTCAACGCCCGGATCAATCCAGAGTGGTTACCGCCGCTGGCGGAGCACCTGAGTCGCAAGCACTACAGCGAGCCCCATTATGACTGGCGGCGTGGTCAGATTATGGCCTATGAAAAGCAGACCCTGTACGGGCTGACCATAAGTGAAGGCAAAAAGATCAACTATGGGCCGGTGGATGCAGAGGTGGCTCGTGAAATTTTTATTCAGTCCGCACTGGTGGAGGGGGCTTATTTAAAAACCCTGCAACATCAGCGTGGCCGGGGCCGTAGAAGCAGCGGCTCGGTGTCTGTGGAAAATAATCTTTTTGCCAAGCACAACGCAGCCTTGCTGGCCGATCTCCAGGGCCTGGAAGAGCGCCTGCGACGCCGCGATATTGTTGCCGATGAGACGGTGCTGTTTGAATTTTACGACCAGCGCCTGCCGCGGGATGTGCTTAACTTCGCCGGCTTCGAACGCTGGCGCAAACAGGCGGAGGCAAAGCAGCCCCGCTTGCTGTTTGTTGAGCGGGCTTTGCTGGTTAAGCAGGCGCCCAGCGAGGAAGAGGAAGCGCAGTTTCCCCGATCCCTGGAATGGGGGGGCATTGAGTATCAGCTCAGCTATCGTTTTGATCCGGGGCACCGGGAGGATGGGCTCAATGTCGATGTGCCTCTGGATATATTGCATCAAGCGCCTAGGTATCGCTTTGAGTGGCTGGTGCCCGGTTTGCTCAGGGACAAATGTATTGCGCTAATAAAGAAGCTGCCCAAACAATGGCGCAAGCATTTTGTCCCGGTACCCGAGTATGTGGACCGCGTGCTACCCCGTTTAAAACCTGACAATCGGCTCCTGCACGAAGTTCTGGGTGAACAATTGGCCTACGTAAGCGGCGTCGATGTTCCACTAAACTGCTGGCAACCCGAGGCCCTGGAGGATCTGTATCGCGCCAATTTTCGTCTGCTGGATGAACGGGGCAAGGTGCTCGCCAGTTCCAGGGATCTGGACGTATTGCGCGACGAGTACCGGGAGGCGGTACAGGAATCCATTGATAAAAATGCCGACGATGCGTTTATTCAGGTCGGACTGACGCGGTGGGAGTTTGGTGATCTCCCCGAGGTGCGGGTGATAGAAAAAAACCGCCACAAAATCAGAGTCTATCCGGCGCTTCGGGATGATGGGGACAGTGTTGCGCTGATACTTTGTGATCAACCGGAGCTGGCGGGCAATCAAAGTCTGGCGGGAGTGATTCGCCTGGCGATGCTGGCAAATCGGCAAACGCTTAAATACCTGCACAAGACACTGTTTAAAAACAAAGACCTGCTGCTGAGCGCGGCAAACTTGCCTGACAAACAGGCCCTGCAGGCGGATCTTATTCGCCTGGCTTTCCATGAAGCCTGTTTTGCTGGGCAGCCTTTGCCTCGAGATCAAGAGACCTTTGAAAGTCAGGTAAACAGAGGCAAGGGGACGGTGGTCGAAACCGCACTGTCCCTGGAGGTTCACTTGTTTGAGGCGCTGGAGCTGGTAGCGCAAGTGCGTGCTCTCATGCGGAAAAAGCTGGGGCATTTTCCGGAAGTTCGGGAGCGGATCGAAGCTCAGTTGCAGGGCTTATTTGCACCGGATTTTTGTTTTTTTGCCGGTGAGAACTGGTTGAAGCAGTATCCCCGCTATCTCCGGGCGCTGTTACAGCGTCTGGATAAACCGCTCCAGAAGAGCGCCAGGGAGTTGGAATTCCTGGCCCAATTGGCCATTTTTGAAGAGACTCTAATTCGGTGCCAGACTCAGTGTGAGAAGCTGACCGCCGAGGTTCGCGAACAGATTCGAACCTTTCGATTTATGCTTGAGGAGTACCGGGTCTCCCACTATGCTCAGCAGCTCAAAACCATCGCGCCGGTGTCGACCAAGCGTCTCTTGGTGATGCAGCAGGCCATCGAGGAGGCAATGGCATAACTACCGCCGCCGGTGGGTATGGCTTGT
>OBIY01000495.1_pt1 | contig 15271 bp, 16 predicted proteins | sample 1519841 | NCBI WGS metagenome assembly OBIY01 (sample SAMN03019774, study PRJEB22545) | beach sand metagenome | biome: beach; feature: sea beach; material: beach sand | place: USA: Municipal Pensacola Beach, FL | collected 2010-07-30 | depth 30-40 cm m
CAATTGTTGATGTTTGGGCACGGCCTTCTTATCTAACCCGCACGAAGAGAAGAAACTACGTACCCGCTCTTACCAGGAAAAACTGGCCAAGGCGATGCACGTAGGTGTTAAGGACTATTTCCGTCATAATGCGCCACCTGGCACCATCATGGCCGAATTACACAAAAAATCATACAGTTAGCTGAAAATTTACTGCAAAAAAAAGCGGCTTAAAAGCCGCTTTTTTTTAATCAACTGCCCAGGTCTATCAAGACTTTCCGTAACGCTCAATACTGGAGACCACTTCTTGTTTAGCCTCTTCAGGGCCAACCCAACCGTCAATTTTAACCCATTTTCCTTTTTCAAGATCTTTGTAATGCTCAAAGAAATGTACGATTTGGGCCGTTAGTACAGGAGACACATCTTCATGCGTTTCAACATCTTTATAAAGAGGGGTCAGCTTATCAACAGGTACAGCCAGAATTTTTGCGTCTTCACCTGACTCATCTGTCATTTTCAACATGCCCACAGGTCGGCAGTTAATCACAGACCCGGCCAGTAATGGAAAAGGGGAAATGACCAATACATCTACTGGGTCACCATCATCACTCAGCGTCTGTGGCACGTACCCATAATTACAAGGGTAGTGCATCGCTGTTCCCATAAAACGGTCAACAAATAATGCTCCGGAATCTTTATCAATTTCATATTTTACCGGTACATCGTTTGCTGGAATTTCGATGATCACGTTGATATCTTCAGGCGAATTTTTCCCAGGGGATATATTGTCGTAACTCATATTTTTTTATCTCTCCATTTTGCGGTCAGCATAGACTAAAGCGGAAAATGATGAAGCAATACGCTTTAAAATGTCGGCGTGATTATGCCACCAATGCCTTCGCCGTAAAAGTCTGCACCGAGTGAAGCCAGGGAAGGTGCACAAAATACACCTGGACCCTTTATTTTTTGATTTTCGGAGAAATAATTTCCTGATGCTTATAACCCGCCTCAGTGGGCAGAGGTACACGTTGCCCTTCTTTGAATTCAGGCAAAATTGTAACAATTTTCGAGGCCTTCGCTGTACTGAGAGCCTCTTTAACCGTTGAGCTTTCACCTAACTTGGCTAAATTACATTGTGTTGGAAAAACAATAGTACGGTGCCCCGAACGCATATCTTCAAAGGCCTGCTGTGTTGTCGTCCACACAGAGTCAACAGACTCATGGCCATCGTGCAAGGCAATATGATCAATGGGCGCTGGTGCCAGATAGAAATGTGTATCAAACCGTTTCGGGCGGATTTCTGGCGTTATCCAATGGGCAAATTTAACTAAAACATCTGCGGCCCATTCCAAGGATTCTGCCTTGGCAAACTCCAGCATGGAGACATCCCCTCTGATGAGGGCCTCCGCGTAAGTTTCCCTAAGACGCTCTAGCTGATCGACCGAAACGAAGTCACGCTGCCCCTTTGGCCTGGCCAATAACACACCCGTTTCTTCAAAAGTTTCCCGAATACCAGCGATACGCAGTGCCAGATCACTCGGCTCGTAAAGATGCCCATCTCGCACATGGGCCTGCAAAGCAGAATCGTGATCGGCCGGGTCTACCCGGCCTCCTGGGAATACCATGGCTCCACCCATGAATTCTATGCCAGCATTACGCACCACCATAAACGTTTCAATCCCTTGGGAACCATCCCGAAGTAGCATCATGGTTGCGGCGGGTGCAGGTGTTGCAGGTGTTGTATTTTTCATTAGTCAAACCAGGGTTGGCTATGATGCTAGCCAACCCCTCCTCCATATTTCAGAAGTTGATTAACGCCAAGGACTAAAGTCTGGCTTACGCTTTTCTAGGAAAGCGTTAGCGCCTTCTTGCTGCTCACCGGTTTCAAAATAATTCGGTGCAACTTCCTGAATCAGGTCGGGCATGTCTCGACCCATGATTGGCTCCATATGATAGAAGAAGGAGCGCTTAAGAATTTTCAGGCAAGTCGGGCTAACAGACATTAGCTCATCAGCAACTTTACGTACTTCGGCATCCAGCTGGTCCATGGGCACTACGGTATTCGCCAAGCCCCAGTCCAACGCTTGTTGAGCAGTGTAACGACGGCACAACATCCATAATTCACGAGCCCGCTTATGACCCAGCACATTGGCGGAATGCGATACAATATAACCCGCAGCAGGCGAACCCACACGCGGTCCATTTTGACCAAAAATGGCGTGATCTGCTGCGACTGTCAAATCACAAAAATAAGCAATGTGGTGACCGCCACCAATCGCATAACCATTCACCCGAGCAATAATCGGCTTTTGGCACTCAACCAAACGGCGGTTAAAGTCAAACTTGAGGTCTTCGAGGCCGCCACCGGCTTCCCATTCAACATCACCACCGGATGAGAAGGCCCGGTCACCTACGCCCGTCAAACAAATAACGCCAACACTACCATCCGCTTCTGATTTTTCCAGTGCATCCACCATTTCATTGATGGTTTGCCCAGTAAATGCGTTGAGGCGCTTGGGGCGGTTGATTGCGATAGTTGCCAAACCATCTTCAACCGTGTAGATGATATCTTCATAATCAGACATAGTCTTAAACTCCTGAAAGTAAATAAAAAATGATTTAAATGTTAATTCTATGCGGCAGAAATACCGCCGTTCACGCTGATCCCCTGCCCCGTTATTTTAGAGGCCTGCGGGCTCGCTAAAAAGACACATACGGGGGCGATATCCTTCGGCGTGACCACGCCCAAACGCGCCTTGCTTTCTGCTTTTCTAAATAGTCGACCGCTGAATTCATTGGCCATAATTGCATTATAACGAGGAGTATCCGCCACGATAGAGGGTGTAATACAGTGGACACGAATACCTGAACGAGATGCTTCCAGGGCTAATGTCCGGGAGAACATCAGTACACCGGCTTTCATCATCCCAATCACAGATTCACCCGGAGTGGCAACCTTGGCTGCATCGGATGCAATGTTGATAATCACTCCGCCTTCCTGTTCAACCATGGCGGGCATGGCCGCCCGGGTACACTCCAGCACACTCAACTGGTGGCGCTTGATCAACAACATAAAATTATCAGGATCGAAAGTATGAAACGGCGTTGGTGCAACACCCCCGCCAATGCTGTTGACCAAAATATCAATGCGCCCAACCTTATCAAGCGCTTCCTGAATGAACCGGCGCGCCTCTTCAGGCTCACTCACATCCGCCTGGATAAAGTGGACATCACAGTTTGGTGCACGTTCAAGAAGTTGCTCGACAGCGGCTTCTCCACGCTTCTTACTGCGCCCATTGAGCACAACTTTGGGCACTCCAGCCTCTGCCAGCTGTGCAGCGATCTCAAAGGCAATGCCATCAACCGAACCGTTTAGAACGGCAAAAGAATCGTTCAATTCTCTAACAATCATTTCCCCTCCACCTTCATAGCGTTTTATTTTTTATAGTCGTAATTTCTTCGCGTCCAAATCTTCACTTCACTTGCACCATTCACGATGACCGGCGGGCAATAAATTCACCCAACCGTTTTTTATGCTCCTGGCTCTGGAAAGCAAAGCTTTGCAAATAGGCCTCATATTCTAATGCAGCATCCAGGTGTGTTTCCAAGCTCCGACGTAACGATAGTTTCGCCATGGTGGTTCCCCGCCGGGATTGCACTGCAATCGACTCGGCTAACCTGCGGGCTGTCGCTTGCAACTGATCTTGTTTTACGACATCAACAAATAACCCAAGCGCCTTGCCTTCCTTGGCGTCAATTGTCTCTCCCGTCAAAATGTAATAGCTGGCCCGTGCAGACCCGAGGTGCTTCTGCAACAGAAAAGGAGCGCCCATGTCCGCACCCGTCAGCCCGATACGTGCGAAAGCAAAGAAGTATTGCGCCTGTTCTGCTGCAATCGCAAAGTCACACGCTAGCGCGAGACACACACCACCCCCCACCGCAGGGCCGTTCACCGCGGCAATGATCGGGCGATCAAAATGGTAAATACGTGAAATGACTTTATTGTAGCCGCGAATGAGCTCGAACTCAGGCTCGGGATCCACGGGCTCAGTGCTCATAATTTCAAACACATCACCTCCCCCACCAAATACAGACCCGGCACCTGTCAAAATAACAACATTTACATCCGGATCATTCTCCACCTCATCGAAAGCGCTCAACATATTTTGGGTGAACTTTAAGCCCTGGGCATTGCGTTTATCCGGGCGATTGATCGTAACAATGGCGACCGTGCCCTGCTTTTCGACCAATACTTCTTTTGCCGCCATATTCTTCCATCCTTTTAATGTTTTTATTCAGCATGAACATAACTGATCCACCTTTAACCTTTAGCTGTCTTGCGCTTTCAATAGCATTTTCTCGGGAATCAGGTTATTTTATTCACTCTTTGATACTACCATTGAAGCATTATAAACGGGCATCCTACAAGCCCCAAAATGACAATAATCGGAAAATTATCATGACAGAATTCGTAAAATTCGACGACGTCGAAGTCGGACTCGAGTACCCAGACACACCGGTCGAATTTAAGGTGACCGAGGACGTTGTCAACGGCTACCTTGGCGCCACATTCGACACATCTGATGTTTACAACGCACACAGCACCGCCGCAGACGGAAAACGCCCGGTGCCTCCAACGCTTGCAGCGGTTTACATGATGGAAGCCATGCTGATGCTGAAATCTCCACCAGGAGGCGTCCATGCCAAACAAAAGTTTGCCTTTCACAAACCGGCCTGCGTAGGTGACACTCTGTTAACCAAAGTTCGTATTCTCGACAAATACCAAAAAAAGGGCCGCAATTACGTCATCATGCAAACAATAACAACGAACCAAGCCGGTGAACCCGTCACAACAGGAACCATCACCCGAATCTGGGGGAAAGAAGAATGAGTACAGACACTTTACAGCATTGGGACGGCGTTTCTGTTGGCGACAAGCTTCCAACAATCAAACACACAGTGACACAAGAGGCCATCAACCAATACGCTGATGCCTCCGGTGACCACAATCCACTACACATCGACCCTGAATTTGCCAAAGGCACCTTCTATGGCCGCACAATTGCCCATGGGCTAATGACCTTGGCGTTTGTCTCACAAATGATGACAGAGTGGGACTGGAAAGGCTGGGCTTATGGCGGCGAAATAGACATGGCCTTTCTCTCACCGGTGTTCCCTGGTGATGAAGTCAATGTCTCTGCCGAGATCACAGCGATTGAAAAGCGAGCTGATGGTGTCCACGCCCTCTGCAAGCTCGATGTCATTGTCGGGGACAAAACCATACTTGGCGGAACTGTCAGCCGATTATTGAGCGCCGTAAACAGTTAACATTTAACAAAATTTTACCCTTTCCATTCACTAATCCGAGTTAATTATTATGTCAAATAAAACTCCAGTTATTGCGGGCGTTGCAGACGTTCCGTTGGTCAAAGGAAAAGTGCTCAATGGTGAGAATGTCATGAGCATTCAAGCCAATGCCGCACTGGAAGCCCTTGACTCCGCAGGCTTAACGCTGGCGGACGTTGATGGGCTGATGGTCACAGGCATGTGGGCCGTACCCGGACCAGGGCAACTGATGTCAGTCACCATGGCCGAGTACCTCGGCATTCAACCCACATTCCACGACTGCACCAACATCGGCGGATCCACCTTCGAACTGTTCGTTGCACGCGCGGCCCTGGCAATTGAAGCGGGTCAGGCAGAGACTGTACTGATTCTTTACGGTAGTACACAAAAAAGTGAACGCAGCCGGAACCTTGCAGGTCGCGCCCCCGTATTCAATATGCAATACGAAACGCCATACGGCATGCCTACACCCGTCGGCGGCTACGCCATGGCGATGCAGCGTCACATGCATGAGTATGGGTCCACACCTGAAACACTCGCCGAAATTGCCGTAGCAACCCGAAAATGGGCCAAGATGAATGACAATGCGACCTCACGCGATGATTTAACAATCGACGAAGTCATGGAAAGCCCGGTCATTTCATCCCCGCTGCGCTTGCGCGACTGCTGCCTGGTCACAGATGGTGGCGGGGCGGTTGTTGTGACCACCAAAGAACGCGTCAAAGACCTCAAAAAGAAACCGATCTACATCAAGGGCTATGGTGAGTGCGCCACACACTGGCACATTGCCCAAATGCCAGATATGGCTAACCTCGATGTCGCTCGAATTGCTGGGCAGCGCGCCTTTGAAATGGCCGGGATGACTCACTCTGATATCGATATCGTACAAATTTATGACTCATTTACAGTCACCGTACTCTTAACGCTCGAAGGACTCGGTTTTGCCAAGCCGGGTGAAGGTAAAGACCTGGTTGCCAATCAGAACACCGCACCTGGCGGCAACTTCCCGCTCAATACCAGTGGTGGCGGGCTTTCCTATGCACACCCTGGCATGTATGGCATCTTTCTGTTGATCGAAGCCGCTCGTCAGCTCTGGGGCGAGTGTGGTGAGCGCCAGGTTGCGGGTGTCAAAACCGCATTGTGCCATGGCACCGGCGGCACGCTATCCAGCGGCGCCACATGTATTCTTTCAACTGAGGAGGGCTAATCATGTACGAAAAACCATTACCCGTGATCGACAGTGACTCCCGCCCTTTTTGGGACGGGTGTAAAGCCGGCAAGCTTTTACTGCAATACAGCAAAAGCGCCGATAAGTACTTTTTTTACCCACGTCCGTTCGTGCCCGGCACCGGTGAGCGCGATGTTGAGTGGGTGGAAGCCAGTGGTGAAGGCACTATCTACAGCTACACCGTGGCGGAGCGTGCAGGACCTGCTTTTCAAGACGACGCCCCTTTTGTGGTCGCAGTCATTCAACTGAAAGAAGGCCCGCGGATGCTGAGTAATGTACGCACCGATTCACCCTACGACATCAAAATCGGTGACAAGGTGAAAGTCTATTTTGACAAAGCGACCGACGACGTCACGCTGCCCAAGTTTGATCTTGCATAAATTCAAGATCAGGCAGCTCCCAATGCCAGCCTCAGTCAAGAGGCTGGCATTTTTTATCATAGGCAGGCATTACTCGTCTGAGCGTGAATCACCACCGTACATTGCAAAAATATCTGCTGCGGTCAAGTCCTCTGTCTTATTGGCAAACGCGTAGTAAGCCGGTTTTTCATCGATAAAGACTTGCCGAGTGAATGTGATGTCGTCCTGAGCATCAAACAAGCCCACCGGCACCATACACTTCTGGTTGGCTTTAATTCGGTAAAAAAGACCACTTCCACACTGTTTACAAAATCCCCGCTCAGCCCACTCCGATGAGTCATAAACGCCGATAGCACTTTCTTCCCCTTCAAAACGAACGGAGCTGCCGCAAAATACCGATAACAGCGGACCACCTGTCCACTTCCGGCACATACTACAATGACAAGCACCAAGCTCATGATTCATGGCCTCGGCATAGACTTTGACAGCACCACAGAGACAGCTTCCCTCGTTCTTTTTCACGGCAGACATCGACCTCTCCGATAATAAAGTGTTTAAAAACTAACTGCGCCGCTGGTTAAACGTTCGACCGTAGCATTGCGCGGCAATCGTGTTTCTAAGAATCTCCGGTGTACCGCCACCCAGTGCAAATCCGCGCGCATCGCGAACCATTTGCTCCAACGGTAAATCGCGCGTGTAACCGGCATGACCATGGACTTGCAAAGCTTCATTGGTGACTCTTTGAGCCATTTCATTCGCATAAAGCTTGGCCATTGCACAGGCTTTGGGCTCCGGAAAACCATTTTTGAGGTTTGTGGCCGCATCGTAAATCATCAAGCGTGCCGCATGCAGTTGAGTGGCCATATCCGCGATTTTCCACTGAATACCCTGGAACTCACAGATGGGACGGCCAAACTGTTCCCGTTCCTGGGTGTACGCCAACGCCTTTTCATAAGCAGCTTGTGACAAGCCAAGGCACATGCCAGCGTTACCCACCCGTTCCGGGCCAAACGAGCTCATCAAACGTTTAAAGCCCGAGGTATCGTTGGGATTACCTTCCACTACAATGTTTTCAGGCGGAATTTCTACATTATCGAAAAAAACTTCTGTTTCAGACACACCCCGGCCGCCCATCTTTGACTCAGGGGGCCCAAAGGTCACGCCGGGCATATCACGCTCCACGATAATCGCGCCAATGCCCTTAGACCCGGTACACTGACCGAATCGGGCAAAGACAAAAGAGTGCGTTGCCACATGGCCGCCAGTGGTATAGCACTTGGCGCCATTGAGGATGTATTTGCCGTTTTTGACCTGTATGTTGCTGGTTAAATCCGTGACGGCGGAACCGGCACCCGGTTCACTGATTGAAATCGCCAAAAAATGCTTCCCTTCGACCACTCCCGGCAGTAAACGTTTCTTTTGTTCTTCTGTGCCCAATACCGCAATCGCTTTAGAAGGGCCATTCAGATAAATCTGCCCAACCAGAGCGGTGTTGAAACAAACCCGTGCCAGCTCTTCCAAAAAAATAACGCCCTGAATCATCGGCGCACCAGCGCCGCCGTATTCTTCAGGGACGCCCATGCCCAGATAGCCAAGCTCAGCAAGTACCTTGCGATTAGCATCTGGAAACTCTTCGTTTCGATCCCAGTAAGCAGCTTTTGCGGCAAACTCTTTCTCCGCCATTTTGCGCACTTCGTGGCGAAACTCCTCTAGCTCTTCATAGTTCACAGTAAGACCCATATCCCCCATCCCTTTTCATTTTTTAAAAGAATCAAACTATCAAATGTTTATCGTTTTGAAAAGAAAAGCCCACACAATAACCAAGCCACACAGCCAAGCCTCAAGAAATCGAGTAAACTATGGGGTTTTATTCTCCAGCACAGAGGGCAACCAGACGGTGTTAACAACATCCAATCTTACAATTCAATTTGGACCCAAACCTTTATTTGAAAACGTATCCGTCAAGTTTGGCGAAGGTAACCGCTACGGTTTAATCGGTGCCAACGGCAGCGGCAAGTCTACCTTCATGAAAATTCTAGGCGGCGAATTAGAGGCAACCCGTGGCACTGTCAGTTTTGACCCAGACGAAAAAATGGCCATGTTGAGCCAGGATCAGTTTGCTTATGAAGACTTTTCGGTGCTGGATACCGTCATCATGGGTGACAAAACGCTGTGGACCATCAAGCAAGAACGGGATGCCATTTACAACAAGCCTGAAATGACAGAAGAAGACGGTATGCGTGTGGCCGACCTGGAAGCCCAGTTTGCCGAGCTGGATGGCTATTCAGCAGAAGCCCGCGCGGGTGAGCTGTTACTGGGCGTCGATATTCCGATCGAGCAACATTACGGGCCCATGTCAGAAGTGGCACCAGGTTACAAACTACGAGTATTGCTGACCCAGGTGCTGTTTGCTGATCCTGATATTTTGCTGCTGGACGAACCAACGAACAACCTGGACATCAACACCATTCGCTGGCTGGAAGAAACGCTGAATGCGCGTAACTCAACCATGATCATCATCTCGCACGATCGCCATTTCCTTAACAGTGTCTGTACCCACATGGCTGATTTGGATTACCAAAAACTGACGATCTATCCCGGGAACTATGACGACTTCATGCTGGCTTCAACACAAGCCAGAGAGCGCACTCTGGCCAACAATGCCAAAAAGCAATCTCAAATCAAGCAGCTGCAGGCTTTTGTCGAACGCTTTAAAGCCAATAAATCAAAATCCAGACAAGCCACGTCGCGGCTCAAGCAGATCGACAAAATCCAGATTGAAAACATCAAACCTTCAAGCCGCCAAAACCCATACATTCGTTTTGACTTTGAGAAAAAACTTCATCGCAATGCGGTGGAGCTGACCAAGCTTTCAGCGGGTTACGATGACGAGGTGGTCTTCAAAGATCTCAGCATCATCATTGAGGCTGGTGAAAAGGTCGCCATCATCGGCCCGAACGGTATTGGTAAAACGACCTTACTCAAAACATTGGTCGGTCATGTCACCCCGCTCTCCGGCGCGCTTAAATGGGCCGAGAATGCCGAGACCGGCTACTTCGCTCAGGATCACGCCGATGAGTTCAAAGAGCCTTTGCCTCTGCTGGACTGGATGACTCGCTGGGGAAAAGAAGGCGACGACGAACAGGTACTGCGCGGCACGCTGGGACGGCTGCTTTTTAACCGGGACGACATCCTCAAACCCGCTAACGTCATCTCCGGAGGCGAGGAAGCCCGCATGCTCTTTGGGAAACTCATGCTGGAACGATGTAATGTGCTCCTCATGGACGAACCCACAAACCACCTGGACATGGAGTCAATCGAATCACTCAACCTGGCACTTGAGCTGTTTGAAGGCACCTTGATTTTTGTCAGCCATGACCGACAGTTTGTCTCTTCCCTTGCAACTCGCATTCTGGAAATGACACCGAACGGCATTGTCGATTACCGGGGTGGCTACGAAGACTATCTCCACAGCCAGGGCATTGAAAACTAGCCGGCGCCATGGCACGGGGGCTGTGGAACCAACCCGCCACCGGCAAGTCAAAAGCACATGCCTACCAATCCCCCTCGTTTAAAACACCTGGTACTTGTTGGCGGCGGCCATAGCCAGGTCGCCGTCATCCAACACTTTGCCAGAAACCCTCTTCCTGACTGCCAAATCACCTTAATCAGTGCAGACACAGCCGCACCCTACTCGGGTATGTTGCCTGGCTGGATTGCCGGGCAATACACGCGGGATGAGATGCATATTGACCTTGCTCGCCTATGCCGCTTTGCTCACGTGCGTTTTTTTCATGGCCGTGTCATTGCTTTGAATTTGGCTGAGAAACATGTTTATTGCCAAAACAGCCCCCCTATTCCGTACGACATACTCTCCCTTAACACAGGCTCCACACCGCCGGCCATTCCCGATCACCCGCATGTGTTACCGGTCAAACCTGTTGCAGCCTTTATCGACAAGCTTGATCACCTCACAAAAACCCTGCGCGATTCACCCACACCCATCAACATCGGCATCGTTGGCACCGGCGCGGCTGGATTCGAAGTCGTGCTCGCCGTTAAACGACGGCTTCAGGCGTCCCTGTCCGACTCTGACTTGGCCCGTATCCAACTCCACTTGCTTGGCAGCGCAGCGACTGTCCTTCCCTCTCACACACGATGTGTACAAAAGATGGCCTTAGACGCTCTTAAAAAAGCCAATATCGCCCTACACCTCAACTTTCGCGTAGAAGCCGTTGACACCGGCTTTGTACAAGCCAAGTCTGGCGAAACCCTGACGCTCGACGCCCTTATTTGGGCCACGGGCGCAGCTCCGGCTGGCTGGATTGCCGAATCCGGTTTAGCCTGTGACAGAAAAGGCTTTGCGATCGTGGGCGAAACCCTGCAATCCACCTCTCACCCAGACGTTTTTATCACCGGAGATGCTGCCAGCCTTACCCCAATCCCCGTTCCCAAATCAGGTGTTTTTGCGGTTAGAGAAGGCCCTGTGCTTGCTCAAAATCTGCACCGCACATTGCAAAGACGACCACTGAAGCCCTACCAGCCCCAACGCCGCTTTCTGAGTTTGCTGAACACGGCTGACGGCAGCGCCATTGCCTCCCGCGGCCCATTCGCAGCTCGCGGGCGGCTCATGGGCTGGTGGAAAGACAGGATTGACCGACGCTTCATGCGGAAGTATCAACTTCCACCATCGCAGCAAACCACCCACTCTGAGCACGAATAACACCTCTATAGAAGCAGTCCTGAGCCAACCTGAGCACTCAGAAACCGCTCAAACTGTCGCGGCGACCACTCCTACCGCGCTGTACAAAAAGGAAAACTCTTATTTCAATTGCGGCAACGTGAAGGCAGTGCAATCTTTAATACGGCTGGAATTTCTAGCCAGCAACCATTCCGATGAAGGTGAAACAAACCCAAATACCACTGCAACAATGGGATACACAGCCTAACAACATAGCCCTAGACAAAGGCTCGTAATTGAGGAAGTATACAAAGAAGGACAATATCTCAAAATAACAAACACTTAAGAAGCACTGCACAATCGCATTTCCATTGACGTTTTGAGCAGATACCATTAACCAAGCAAAAACAACAAAAGTAACTCATCGTTTATGGAAACCTTGATCAGCGTCATTAAATACTTAGACACGCACCATCTGATGACGCTTATCCTTCTTGTCATCCTGTGGGCATTTATCCACTACTTCCCCTACACATTTGCAAAGATCACCGAAATATTCACCGCATCTTTTCTTGTTTTTTACAACCTGGCCAAACTTGAAGTGACTTTCAGCATAATAGAGAATACCTCATTCACTTCACTTGTCAGCAACATCTTCAACCAGCCATACTTCTGGACCAACGGTTTTTTGTCTGGTGTTTACTTCGCCACGACTGTCCCGATTACGCTTATTTTATTATGGAGAAGTGTAGTAAGTAAAATTAAAGCCGGGGCCACTAGCTAAACCACAAATAGCGAATACTTAATCAAATTTTAAACCCCAGTGTATGGGTCTTCAGCTTCGCGCCCATTGCGCCTAACTCAAATCCTCCAGACTCGATTTGTTGCGCCGTTTCAAGCACTTGTGCTGCGCACTGACTGATGCGTGCAATGCTCCCAGCGACTTCTCTGGATACCGCGGACTGCTGATCAGTGGCCGAGGAGATATGTATGAGTAAACCATCCACCTGGTCAATTGACGCAACGGCCTTCTCTATTTTTTGGGTGGATATCTGGGCACTGGACAAGCACCGCTCTACAACGCTCTGACTTTGTTGCATATTGTTTGTGGCTTCGGAAGCACTCGATTGCAACTCTTCAATCATGTGCTGAATTTCCTCAGTGGACTCCTGGGTTCGCTGAGCCAGATTGCGGACCTCATCAGCCACAACGGCAAAGCCTCTCCCTTGCTCGCCCGCCCGGGCCGCTTCAATGGCGGCATTTAATGCCAGTAAGTTGGTCTGCTCAGCAATACTGCGGATCACATCCAGAATACTGCCGATGCCCTCCGCGTTATTTTTAAGCTCAATGATGACTTTTTCTGACACCGCGAGACTTTCTGACAGCTGATCCACTTCTCCAGAGGTTTGCTCAACAAGCTGTTTTCCCTCATGGCTCTCACGCCTGGCCTGCGTGGAACGTTCAGCCGCTTGTGCACAGGTGGTGGCCACTTCATCAATACTGGCGGACATCTCGGAAATCGCAGAGGCGATCGTTTGCGCCTGCCCCTCTTGCTCATGGGCCGTTTCTTTATTGCGCGTGGTTTGCGCGGAAAAATGCCGGATCTGTTGATCAAGCTGGCAAGACATCTCTTGAACGTCTGCAACCAAGCTTTTCATCCAGCCGGTATATTGCTTAATGCCACGAGCAATGCCAGCAATTTCATCCGAACCGTTGGACTCAATCGCCAAGGTCAGATCCTGCTGTTCAATACTCTGCGACAACGTATCTCTCACAGTACTAATACGCGAGGTTAAATTGCTATAGATCGCCATCAAGGCCACGGATGAAATGACCAGTAAAAAAAACAGTTGGGCTGACAGGTAAACCAGTGACTGGTTACCTTGCTGAATAGTTACTTCACTCTGCGCGAGTAGCTGTTGAGACAGTTGCACAGCCATGTCTTTGATGTCTTTAATCCGCGCCGTTGCTAAAGGAAACCAGGCCTGCGGCGACAAACCTTGCACACGACGGAGGGACTCCCCTTGTTCCAGCAGTTTTGTTTCCTCTTGTAACACGCGTTGAAAATTTGCCGATTGGGTAAATTTAACGATACCCGCATGAATCAAAGAGTCATCCGCTCGCATAAGCTGATCAAGGTATACATTGAAGTCACGAATGTAGTAGTGAATTGCCGCAAACTGGGACACGCTGGTATGACCCTTAGCCAAGACACCGTTAATCGCTCCACGGCTTTGACCGGCCCGCTCCTTCAGCCACAAGAGCGACACTAAACGACTTAATTCCGCTCGCAAGGCCGGGCTTTGGATCCCTCCGAGCTCTCGGCGAATCAGTTCAAGCGCTTCCTGATTTAGGCTTGAATAAAAAGTAAATGCTCCATTTTTAGGGTCCAGCTGATCAACTTTCTGTCGGACACGTGCTGTCTCATCGAGCGCGTTAAAAAGCGCCTGAAAGTGAGCTTTTGGCAATACCTCGTAGACGGGGTGTGCACTTAAAAAAGTGGCCAGTGCTTTCTGGGTCGCATCTGCCCGAGCACGCTGCTCCAACATTCTGCGCTGCCCTTGGGCACCATGACTCCCTAAAAAACCAGCGGTTAAGCCTCTCTCAACCGCATGCTCATGAGCAATATCATCAAGCTTCTGAGCCAACTGCACCAGCAAGTGCGTATTTTCGGCCTCAGATCGCGCCTGCCAGGCCGACATGATCTGAAGACCACCATAATAAAGGGCACACATGAGTAGCGGCACACTTAACGACAATAATTTCGTTCGAACACTCAGACGGGACAACAAGTTCAACACAACAAACCTCCCTGGGTACATCAATGGCGATAAAACTAGACACGTACTTCTAGCGACCAAAAAAACCGTACATTGAGCGCTACCTGACCATCCTTGCCACTCAAAAAGTAGCCAATACTTATTCGATTTATGCCGCTATGAAAGGGAGGAATTTGCTTTATTTAAGAAGACCGTGAAACTAGGAGTGGTCACCGGACTTGTCAGGGTAGATATTCGATTTATCCATCACGGTACTCTGCCGATCGAGAAGACCAATATCCAGCACGGGTGACGCATCAATATGCTGCGCATCCATCATTTGCGCCACTCGCTGCAAAGAAGAGATGATCATGGTTTGTTCCCATTCTTGCAGGTCAACAAACTGGCGGGTGAAATGTTCCTGGAGAGGAATGGGGGCTTCCTTCAAAATCTCAGTTGCCTGATCCGTCAGATAAGCATGGACTTTACGTTTGTCTTCTTTCGATCGCTCACGATAAATCAATGCCCGCTTTTCGAGCCGGTCTAAAATACTGGTAACGGTCGCTTGACTTAAACTCATCTCATGCGCCAGTTCACCAATCGTGACCTCACCTTTATCCCGTATCGTTTGCAGCAAAAGAATTTGAGGGGCTGTCAGGCCTGTTGTTTTCGCCAAATGCTTTGAGTGCAGGTCCGTTGCTCGAATGACCCGCCTTAGTGCCACTAATACTTCTTCAATACGACTCACAACATACTCGCTAAGCCATTGTTCATTTTTCACATTATATATCAACACTCAGGCACCCTCAGATTTCCGCCTGTGCGATCAAACTCTCCTCTGATCGTTTCGGAACCTGTTTATCCAATTCGCCCCCTGGAGCTTGATTTTATTTCAGTGTAAGTGGCGGACATTCTTTGA
>OBIY01000499.1_pt1 | contig 15121 bp, 21 predicted proteins | sample 1519841 | NCBI WGS metagenome assembly OBIY01 (sample SAMN03019774, study PRJEB22545) | beach sand metagenome | biome: beach; feature: sea beach; material: beach sand | place: USA: Municipal Pensacola Beach, FL | collected 2010-07-30 | depth 30-40 cm m
CCATATATCTTTAACTTACTTCTAATCTATTAATGTGACGACTCTTATCGAGCCACAACAACCTCCCGCGCGCGAGAAGCTAGTGTGGTTCGACAATTGCAAGACGAATGAACAGCAAGGTAAGTAGCGCAAAGATCAGCGCCTGAACAATACCGACAAAAAGCTCAAAGCCCATCAATGGAACCGGCAATAGCAGAGGCACGAAGAATGCAATAACTGCGATAAGCACTTCTCCGGCGAAGATGTTACCAAACAGACGAAATGAGAATGATACGAGACGAATCATCTCACTCATTAACTCAATGATACCGACGACGAAGCCAAGTAACGACTTAAAGTTCAAGAACTTCCCCGCATAGCGGAAAAATCCTATGGTCACTATACCAGTGATTTCGATAGTTAAAAATGAAATGATGGTCAACGCAAGCGTTGCGTTCAAGTCAGTATTAACACTTCGTAGCAATGGCACAAAGGTGTTGCCGTGGTCAGTCGCTTGAAAAAAGCCGATGGAGCCGATACCCGGTACGAAATGCAGTGAATTGGCAACCGCGACAAACAGAAAGATAGTAACAATCAATGGGAAAAACTTACGAGCGAGTCGTTCACTCTCCAATATCTGCGTCATGTGCGTCAATGCGAAATCAAATAACGCTTCAAACAGCGTTTGCATCTTGCCGGGAATTAGTGCCAGCTTCCTGCGTAGCCCAAGCGCAGCGACCACAAGCAAAAACATGACAATCCAGGTGGTAATGAGCGTGTTCGTAATAGGTACTCCCATGAATGTCCCGAGTATTTCTGGAGCAAGCTCAACGTGAATAGATGCAGTCCCGGCATGCGCCGTATCTGCTGCATGGTCGGCAACGTGTGTGGTGTCTTGGCTGTGTGTTTCGTACTCTGTCATACCGCACGTCTCTTTTTGAAAAGACGCGCGCATTGTAGCACAGACTCCCCTCAATTCCAGACGTTACTATTTATGCGAGCCTGCTTGGGTAGACACCTTTTCTTTCTTGTGGTCAGCAGTTTCCAAAAGCTTTACTTCAGTTGCTGCAGTTTCATCCGGCGTACTTTGCATCAAGTAACGAGCGAGCGCACCAAGAAAAATCGCAATACCAACAAGGCTCACGTAATACAGCATGAACACAGCTGCAAGGATGGCGAGCACCATACTGCCAAAAAGCCAGTACAATAGCGGATCTTTTAAGCTCACGTTAAACGCGGGAAGTACGATTTGTTGCAAAAGGAACACAAGTACCAAGAAGAACAAGACGGGAACAATATACGTATCGGCCTTAAACAATCCTATCGTTGAAGTAAGGCTCAAACGCTCTCTTTCCGGCATGAGTTGTGAAAAAAATGTTGCAATACCGGCAAGAAAAGCGCTTTCGCGCGTGTTGCCCAGCGCTTGTTGTGCAGCAGTGAGCGCTGACGGAACGGTCGGGGTTTCTAATTCGGTTTTGGTGACAGCCGGAGTTTCTTGAGGCTCCGTTTCTGTTGGTGCTACTATCGGTTGTTCAACAACAGGTGCGCTCGGCACGCTTGTCGTCGGCACACTTGGAGTATGTGGCGCTATCGGCGATACCACCACTGGCGCAACGGTGCCGGCAACAAATATGCGTGCATCGCTGATATTCGGCAAGGCACTCGGGTGCGAACGAGTCACCACTCGGTACGAGTACGCAACACCCGGCTCCAATCCTTCGAGAATGGCAGTGTGGGACGCAATACCGGCATTATTTTGCACCGTTGCGTGTGGGTACCCAAAGTTCTCAGCAGCAAGGTCGATACTCACCGGTTCAGTGTCGGCTCGTGCAAACACAACTTGTGTCGCTGCCGGATGTACCGTGTCCCAGTGCAAGACAGCGCAGTTCTCGGTATTGTTCACTGTCGTGAGCTGAACGTTGTATGCAACAATAGGCTGTGCGTTATGCATAAGCCCGGCACCGTACCCGTAGATATCAACCTGTGTCGTGCCACACGTATGACGCTCAAGTACCCCCTCGGGGAGCCCTTCAGCGGCAAAAGTTATGTGTGGCGTGAGTATGACGATGCCGCTCACCAAAACTACAAAAAGAAAAGAAAGAAATGTTCTCGCACCGCTATGACGAGAAAGTATATGATGCGCACTCATTGCAATGTGTTTGATTAATAAAATACTTTTGGCTGCTCGCCAAAACCGCAAAAAGAACACAGAAACGTACAATTGCTATTGATTATAGGTGCCACGAAAGAATAGTGTCAAGAAACAACCGCATTAAAAAACACTATTGGAAAACACCTAATCTAAAGGACACTGAGTCCAAATATGTGGCTAAAATAGGAGAGTTACTGTCCGTTAGAAAACTCTTTGTTGAGTCGAGCAATATCGTTCATATCGGTCACTTGTTGCCAGTCATGTGATTCAACCATGGTAATCTGAATATCCCGTGCAACAAGTGCAACGGTTTGTGGTAATCCGAATTCACTATTGTTTTTTATAGATACCATGGGGTAACTAAAATACTCTTTGTTCAATACAAAAAGGTTTGTATTCATGAAGCCTTCTATATGTTCGTGTGTTCCCTCTTGTACCTCAGTGACAGCTCCATATTCGTCCGAACACACTAATCCACCACTGAATGGACCTGATATACGGTGTACCAGCCATGCCCATTCATGCCCTAGGCAGCGCGCAATGTCAGAAGCGCTATGCAAATCGTCACCCATTAAAACAAGAAAACGACCGGAGATGTGGGGTTCGCATAGCGAGAGTGCATGTGCGGTGCCAAGCAGCTCATGTTGCCTAACATAGGTGATAGGACGAGTGCCAAAATGTGAGCCAAAATGTTCCGTAATGAGGTCGCCGAGGTAACCAATGACGAAAATGAGCTCGGTTACTTCTTCGGGTAGTTTTTCTAAATTGTGTTCAAGGAGCGCCTTTCCTGCAACTTGCGCCATTGGCTTGGGTATCGTATCTGTCAGTGGACGCATCCGCGTCCCAAGCCCGGCAAGTAAAAATACTGCCTGCATAGTACGTGTCTACTTTTCGCCAAATGAGGCAGCTTTCTTTATAAGAAGTTGTAGTGCGCTACCAACGGCAGCAATTGCCAGAAGAATGACGAAAAATCGCCCGATATCTGCAAGGAAGTAGAGCGTCATGACAAATAATGCAGCCCAAATGCCACTGCACCAGAGACACTCTACCAGTTCAGCAAGCGTTCGTCGTACTCCCCATTCAGGTTTTGCGTAGTCCCCATTTGGCTGCATATCAAGCAACGAATTGCGTACAAATGCAAAGATTTTGTCAAAACTGACCAAACGAATAACACGCAATGTTGCTAGTGAGAGCACTGCCATATCAAACCCGTCAAGGAGAAATAGCCATTCAAATCGCGTAAGACCACGGGTAGTCAAGACGAATGCGATGCAGGTAAGAATAATAAAAATCGCAATAAAGATGCTGTACCAGACACCTTGTTTCATATTTTCACTCATATGCACGTAGTATACCCAAAAAAGGGATGTCGTACGACATCCCTTTTCCCATCACTGTGTAAGATGTGATTATGCAGTTTCCCCAGTATTTGCAGCACGAGCGGCACGACATTCATCGCACACTCCACAGTTGCATGCGCCACCTGCTGTGGATGCTTTTTTACACATAGGACATGGACACTTGTGACCAAGAGAAAGTGGCCCGGCACCATTGACTGCAACAAGCAACAAACCACCGATGATTGAAACGTTCTTCAGAGCGTTTATTAGCTGTCCTTCGCCGATATGTGCTACGAGTGTCGCCAAGATGATAAACACAATAAGTGCCCATGCACCAAGACGTGCGTGTATACCGGTTGCAACCATAAGACTGCCGCCGATTTTAATAATAAGTACCAATACCGCTGCAGCTGTAGCAAGTGGAATACCTACTGAAGCGTAGAAACCGGCAGTTCCTGAGAAATTGGTAAGAATCCCGTATGCACTTACGAGAAATAACAAAACGAGTAGCACACGCCCCACAAGTGGACCGTAATGTGCAACAGTTGAATGTTGTGTCATGCGTCTAACATTATTATGAATAATACCTCTACAGTATAGAGGAAAGTTTGTGAAGTGTTATCCACATACGAGTTAAATCACCAAAATAGGCCCATTTTGGTGATTTAGAGACTCTGAGCTGATGGTTAGAAACATCACTCTATCCAAAAGTAAACGTGAAAATATGAATACCAGGGTCTTCGAATTCTATTTCCAACTCATGCTCACCTGCTCCATCCGGATTATCAATGAGTTTATACAAACCTTCCTCTTGTATGTGTACACGCCCATTGGTATCAACATCAGCCCCTGCAGCGTCCCCTATAGGTTCCCCATCTTGCAAAATACGTACCGTCCCACCATTTTCTGAGCTGGCGACCATAAATACTTTATCGCCAGTATATCGATATATCAGGCGCTCATTTCCTGTCGCATTCTCGGCATATTCACGGTAGATATTCCACGAGCCAACAAGATAGAACATATTCTTCTCAATCTTCTTTGGTTGTACAAGGCGCATTCCACCTTGTACACCGGGACTTCCGTTGCCGAAGGTTGCATTTCTCCACGCGCCAAAGTATGTCTCTGGGCTTCGTGGCATGGTGTCGGTAATTGCTTCCGGAACCGTGATGGCAGACACTTCTTGTTGATATGCGACGTCAGTTTCGCCAAGCTTTTGCGCACGCTCAGCAAGTAACTCTTGTATCTTGCGTTCGGTTTCTTGATACGCTCCTTCTCCGATGTGGTCATAGACAACAAATCCATCAATGTCTATGAGATACTTTCGTGGCCAATAACTATTACGGTATGCGTGCCAGGTGCCAAAGTCATTATCAAGCACTACCGGGTACTCGATGCCAAATTGTTCTACTGCTGCAAGGACATTCTCGCGTTTTTTCTCGAATTCAAATTCAGGCGAATGAATGCCTACGATGAGCAGCCCTTCGTCGCGATACTTCTCATCCCATGCCGTTATGTACGGCAGTGTACGTTGGCAGTTGATACAGCTGTACGTCCAGACATCCAATAAAATTACCTTTTTGCCGATGACATCACGCAACTGGAACGGCTCTGAGTTGATGAATCCTGCAGGATTAGTAATTTCACGTGCTCGGTCGTACATCTCTGCCTTTTCTGACTCACTCAGTTCAGGGATAACGATTTCAGCGCTGTCTGAAATAGCATTCACGTCAACTGCGGTCTTTCTGCTCTGCAAAAACGCAATTGCGCCAACAATAAGAATAGCGACGATGCCAAGTGTGATGAGTTTACGATTCTTAAACATATGCTTATTTAAGCAGTATCGCATTAAGTATGCCGAAGTTTGCAAGCAGCGCGAGGTCCTGTGTGAATATCAAGATACCAAGGATAATCAGTAATGCACCGAACGCGATGTTCACGTAGGTCAAGGATGCGGCATACCTTTGAATCAATCGTCCGGCGTCGGCTGCAAAGAAGCCAATAACGATAAACGGCACCCCAAGACCAACTGCGTATGTCATAAGGAGCCAAAACGCGACACCCGGATTACTTGCCGCCAACCCTAATATTGCTCCAAGTGCCGCACTAACGCATGGTGTCCAGCCAGCGGCAAATGCTGCGCCGAAAAGGATTGACGTTAGATACTTTGATTCGAACTTCCCAACCACACTAAACGTATGCGCGCGCTCAAGAAATGGTAACCGAATCAACTTCATGAGATAGAGCCCAAAGAAGATGATAATCACACCACCAATGCGTGACAGCCAAATCTGTGTGTCATACGCAGCTCGCTCAAGTATGGTGTTCAACAATACACCGAGAAGTGCGAATACGAGCGAAAATCCAAGTACGAACAAGACGCTGTGGAACACAATGCGCGTCCGCGTAGGCATTTCTTGTGTTGAAGTTCCGGCAAGATACGCGAGAAATCCGGGAATGATGGGAAGGACGCATGGCGACAAAAAAGAGATCACTCCGGCAACAAATGCGACAAATAGTGTTACTTCAGATCCAAACATAGAGCAATCGGTATTAATACTTTTTAAATTCAGCTAGGTAGCGCTGGGTACTCCATGCTTCCGGTGACTTCAACACACGTTCACCACTCTTAATAAATACTTTGGTGTGTTGGTAGGCAACTCCGAATTCTCGTGCGAGTGCCTCCATTTCGGGGGTCACTTCGCTGTCATTGAAGTGCACACGAAAACCGACAAGACTATCATCGGTTACACTATCAAAAGCTTCCTTGATATATTCAAATTCTTCTCTACAAATTGGACACCAGCTCGCGTAGAAGTATAAAACTACTACGCGATCCTGTGCCAATGCCGATTCGTAGTCGCGCTGGTTAAACTCAAGCAATGGTGAGCTTGAGCCGGCAATAACCGCGCCCCTAAAAGACGTTTCTCCTTCCATCTTTACTTCGCCTTCCATCATCATGGAGTCGTCTTTCTTCTCCATTGAATCATCCATCATGGCGTCGTTGCTCATGTGTGAACCATCGTCCATTATGGTGTCTTTATCCTCCATCATCATTGCGTCTTCTGATGCAGGTTGCTGCATGGTTGCAACATACAAACCGGCACCGATGAGAAGCAAGACAACAATAATGCTGGCAATAGCCGCATTCGAGATACCTCGTTGAGTCATCATACGATTACTTAATACTTAGTACGCCCGTAGGCGTGGCCAATAATTTTTGCACCCACCATCACAACTAACGCAAGCCCCAACCACGGACTTGGCGTGTGATGTATGAATGTCTCAACAATAATCCCGAGCAGCAGCACTATTCCCGTCGACAGAAATGCCGCTCGTGATGCAATATATCGTATCAGTCGTTCGCGCTCGTCCCCTTCTCGTTCTCGCCAGATGAAGACAGTAAATGAGGCGAATATGCCCACGATGATCACCAATACCGTCATCGTTTCCATACTCGGCATCCAGGCACTATGTGCATACGTAAGTACCGCTACGAATGCGGCAAGGAGGAGCCCCAAACCAACTTCTATAAGAAAATTATGCTTCATACGCGAATATATCTTCTACGCTAACATTAAAATGGCGGGCGATACGCAGCGCCAGTGCCACTGACGGTGTATAGTTGCCTCGCTCTATTGAAATAATAGTTTGTCGTGTCACGCCAACCGCTTCGGCGAGCTGCTCTTGTGTGACGTCCGTGCGAGCGCGCACTTCTTTTAGGCGTGTGACTATAGGAGTATCTATCATACATGTATGTCATCGTAACGTATGAAAAAAGGATGTAAAGTATACTTTACATTCACATGTGGACAATACAAAGCCCCGCACATGTGCGGGGCTTTGTTATCCGAGAAGTAAGGAGTGGACTATTCTTCGTCTCCACCTTCCTCATTCTCCTCTCCCTCCTCGTTTCCATCAATTTCTGGGTCCATGATGTTTCCGTTAGAGCTGATAAGCACCACAAGCGGGTGCTCTATAATGGTGCTACATTTTTCTCGCATTGCAATCCACATGTTCAAAACTTTGCTTGCATATCGCTCATATTTTGATTGTCATTTTGTTACGTGGCATAGAAAACCCTCGGGCAAACTAGTTTTTAGGTAGTTCGCCCGAGGGCGGTTCTTACGCAGACAGGGTTTCCTGGGTCTTTTGTTTTTTCGCACGCGAGTCGCGGTAGACAGACATGAGCCGATCGAGCTCATGAAGCCAGAGTCTCAGGACGAGCATGATGATAGCGAATACCAGCATCATGAGCCCCAAGTGATAGGATGCCGACTCGGTAGGTGCTCCGGCGAGGAAGTACATCCCCGCAACGATGAACACCAGCGTAAGGAACGTGCCGAGCACGTTCCGGACCCACTTGTGGGTATACGAGATTTGCTCGTAAAACATGAGAAGAGCCTCTTTCTTGCCGTTGAACCAACATATATTATACCACATGATTTAAAATACAGCAATAGCATGGTATCATCCCCTCTTTTGCAGCTGCATGAAAAAGGGATTAAGATATGCTGCACTAGCTATGACTATTGAGACAACCATAAACATTTTCTATAAGTACACCCCTATCGCACAACCTGAGCATTTTCGTGAATGGCTTAAGGGCGTATGCACTGCACTAGAGCTGCGTGGTCGCATCATTGTTGCCTCAGAAGGCATCAACGGAACACTTGAAGGCGCCGCAGAAGCCATTGCACAGTTTGAGCGTACATTGCACGCACAAAACGGTGTGCCAAGCACCTACGGTGATTTTAGCGATGTATGGTTTAAACACTCCCCTGGCACCGGTGTTGCGTTTCCTCGACTTTCAGTACGTGTGCGGCCGGAAATAGTTACATTGCGTGCTCCACAAAAGATTGATCCGAATAAAGTAACCGGGACGCACATCAGTGCCGATGAACTGCACGAAATGTTCGAAAACGATGAAGACTTTGTGATAATCGACATGCGTAACGACTACGAGCACCGTGTTGGACACTTTGAGAAGTCAGTTGAGCCCGGCACTGAGAATTTCTATGAGCTTCCCGAGAAACTCGATAACCTTGCGCATTTGAAGGACAAAAAAGTCGTCACGGTGTGCACGTACGGAGTACGGTGTGAAAAAGCATCAGGACTACTCAAAAAGAATGGATTCAAAGACGTATCACAACTACACGGTGGTATTGGTACCTACATGCAAAAGTACCCGGGCAAGCACTTCAGGGGCTCCCTATACGTATTTGATCAGCGGCTACGCGAGCAGTTTACTGATAGCTACGAAGTAATTGCCGAGTGCGCTCGTTGTGGCGTAAAGTCAGAGCACATTGTGAACTGCGCCAATGACCTCTGCCACAAACAACACTTGCAGTGCGAAGCATGTATTGAAGAAGTCGGTGCTCCCTTTTGCAATGCGCAGTGCGCACAGCAAGCAACGCAGGCGGAAGGAACAACGGTCGCATAGCAGTATTCTTGTAGCTTGTATATTATCCAGGATGTTTTACTCTTAAAACAGAGAGGTCTTTTGTCAGACTCTCGATCAAAGTCCATTTTCTATTCAAAGGAGTCGATATGCCTGAAGGTGATGAAGAGGAAATTGACGTCGAGTCACTGCGAACCAAGGGGCCGACAGCCGAAGAAGTCGAGGAACGTCTGGCGAAGACACGCGAAGCGATACGGAATCTTCATCGTGAATCAGCCGCTGCTGAGCAACGTCGCCGGACTCCCTTCACTATCTAACTGTCGTTTCCGCGGAATCAAAAACGCTCTCAAGTCATACCTTGAGAGCGTTTTCCTTTTTAAACTATATTCCTTACTCACCTTTGTCTTTCTTGTCGTTCAAGCGTGCTGCTCCCAGGAAGAAAACTCCCATTCCGGCGAGCAAAAAGAAAAGAAATAGCCCAAGTCCAACTGGCGAACCCCAACTCAACATGTATGCCAATGCTTCCATATGTATAGATTAGTTACGGTTAATAAACGGCTCTGTCATGGTACGTGAGTGGCCGTGAGAGTACAAGGCAGTGTTTGTGGAAGGGTTCCGTCCCTCATCCTAAAAAAGAAACCACCCCTGTTGCCAGGGGTGGTTAAAGATTCATGAGAATAATACCTGCGTATTTCTCACCTAACACGTATAGCAGCGAGATGGGTGCTGTTCCAGTCACGAGCAATCCAACGCCCACGCCAACACCATTCATATCTGCGCCAATAGAGGAATCGGACGTACTGTTTATAACGCCCATTCGGATCGCGATAGATGGTGCCCCAGAAGAAGATCTTGCGAGTTTTACCCGTCTCATCCTTCTTCCAATCCTCAGGGATAAGGCTGGGGTTCTTGAGTAAGTAGTCTAGAACATTAGCATTCAGAACAGGTTCCCCTTCGAGAGCCTTACGGAGCTTGGTTCCACGAAATTTGACCCCTGCAGCGCAAGTATCATCCTGCTGACTATGATTAAGATGCAAGAGTACGCTAGTGGCAGACCAGTTGAACTGTCCGCCCTTCTGGTGTTCCTCAACCACCCAATCGTAAGGAACGAACGGGTCGGCATCGCAATCGATGATATGAGGCCTCCCTGGAAGAGGAGCTTCGTTGCGCAAAATTCGTCCAATTTGTTTGGCAAGCTCTGGATTATGAGCCAACATAGCCCACTCCTTTGAGCTCCATCCAGCCTTTCTAGCAGTAATGACCGCCTCATGAATGAGACCCATATCTTTTCCGAATTCAGACGCACTGCCCATGGCAACACACCCTTTCTTCATGCCAGCGGACCTCCGAGAATCATTTCCCAGCAGTCATAGCAACAAGAAGCCGAGAACCGCTCAGCTGCTCATCGCTATGACCGCTTGTGTATGTAAAGGAGCTAGAATCCTGTGTGGAATATATACCAATAACGGTATTCCGTCTACGGACGGATGATTGGTAGACAGAGAGGATTCGACCACCAGTCACTAAGTATAATTGTTCGCTTCGCTCCGAATTCTACTAAGTGCTTTTGGTCTGGGCTCAGCCCTTCCTCGTGTCCCACACGCGGGCTTCCGCCTTTCAAATCCAGTTCATTGTCACGCATATAATACAAGCCTAGGAAGAACCCAGGCTCGTATTATATTTGTGGACCAGAGAGGATTCGAACCCCCGGCCTCCTCAGTGCAAATGAGGCGCTCTAGCCAACTGAGCTACTGGCCCAACTGCGATATTCTAGCAGTAACTGGGATAATTTCAACAAGGAAAGGCCCTCAAAAGAAAGAGGGCCTTTGGGGATTGGATTCTCATCCAATCCCCTTATCTTTTGCCGCACGCAGCAAATCTTCAGCATACGGATTGCCGGGAGCAATCTTTTCGAGTATGCGGACGAACTCCTCGTCAGATATCTTCCCGGCATTCTTTAGGATTTTAGCTCGCTCGGGATCAATTTCATCATCCGCAAGCAAGTCTGCGTACGAGAAGGACTTTTCATCCTCAGAAGTAGGCATGCTCGACTCCCTTGTTGCTCTACCTAGTGCAAATATATCACACCATTGCATCAATAGCTGCCGCAAGCGCAATGTCCTTCTCGGTGACGGTGCCACCGGCATCGTGCGTACTTGCACGCACGGTCACTTTTGCCCAGTCTACAATCATCTGCGGGTGATGGTCGAGCTCCTCGGCAATGTGGGCAACTTTTGTTACAAAATCGATGCCCTCCATGTATGAACGAAACTGAAAGATACGTTCAATTGAAGTTGCGTCACTTGAAAACTCCCATTGTGCATGGTTGCGGAGAAATTCTTGGAGTACTGCGCTATCGAGTGTTGCCATATTTCTGCATCGTAAGGGTGATAAGGTGATCAAGCAAGCCTGGAAACGGTACACCCACTGCTTCGAGTGACCTTGGCAGGAGTGACGTCGGTGTCAGTCCGGGAAGCGTATTCACTTCAAGGAAATAAATCCCCGCTGGTGTCACAATAAAGTCTGAACGTGAATAATGCGTTAAGCCGAGTGCTTCGTGCACGCGCTGTGCAGCGCGCTGAATACGTTCCTTTTCCTCATCAGCAAAGTTTGCAGGGCACTCCTCTGTTACGAACCCGCCGTACTTTGCAGTATAGTCAAACAGCCCACGACCTTTAGGTACAAGTATTTCTACCGGCGGCAGTGCATAGAGTGGCTCATCACGGAATCCTTCGATAACGCCACATGTCGCTTCCCTTCCTTGTATAAATTGCTCGACAATCACTGCATCAGTTGCGGCAAATACTTCATCGAGTACTTCGGGTAAATCGGCGACTGAGTGCGCGATACCGATACCCACTGACGAGCCACCGCGAAGCGGTTTTACGATGTAACTCGGGCCAAGCTGCGCAAACACCTGCTGTGCTGCTTGCTTGAGTGAATGTCCTACCGTCTCATAATGCAGTACGACATGTCCCGGCATGCGAACACCTTCAAGGGAGCCAATATGTGCTCGGGTACGCCCTTTGTCCATGGCGATAGCTGAGGCAAACGCACGCGAACCGGTATACGGAATACGGTGTGTGTCAAGAATGCGCTGCACTGCACCGTCCTCACCGTATTCTCCATGAAGGGCAATGAAGACCACATCAATGTCTCGTAATGCGCGGTCGGGTGTTGTTTGCATACCGCGTGTGTGCCAAGTACCGTCACGGGAAATGAGAATGTCTTTCGTGTTGTACTTCTCCTCCGGTAAATGTTCGAGTACTGCACTACCGGTGAGCAGAGAGACCTCATACTCATTTGAAGGACCACCACGGAGTACACCAACATTAATTCGTGCCATACGTGTACTAGTGTATCACGTACTGTGCAAAGCTTAGAAGCCTATCTGTGTGATTTCCGGTTGTAAGGTGATGCCAAAGTCGGTAAATATCTTTGCATGTATCGCAGAGGTGAGTTCAAGTACTGCCTGTGCACTACCGGCGCCATCGTTGATGATGTAGTTGGCACTGCGCTCCCCGGTGCAAATACCATTCACACACTGCCCCTTAAAGCCGGCCTTCTCAATAAGCCATCCTGCCGGCACACGCCCGTTATGCGATGGTGCACCCTTCTCGTCTTGAAACTGCGTTTGGAGTGCTTCTGGTACCGTCGGATTCATAAAGAATGAACCGGCTGAGCGAATGTTCTGAATCTGACGTTCGTTTCGCATCGCGAGTGTTTCCCGTATTCGTTTGAGCGCGTTGCCATCCGTGTCTTGTGTCAACGCGAAGGTAGCCGAAAGTACTATCCACTCAGGGTTTCGCTTAAAAAATGAACTCCGGTACGTGCAATTGCATTCTTCATGCGTGAATGTCTTTATCTCACGAGTACTAATATTCAATGCCGTAACCTCGCTGAGTACATCAACCACCTCGGTACCAAAGGCACCTGCGTTTCCGCGTACTGCGCCCCCAACGGTGCCGGGAATGCCATACATTGCTTCCATGCCGGTGAGTCCACTTTGAGCGGCTGCCTCGATCACTTCCATGAGCGACGCGCCGGCCTCAGCACGCACAATGCCTGAATCTGCGTCGATAGAGTATTTTTTAAACCCAATATGTATCACAAGCCCGTCGAAACCGGTGTCTGAGACAAGGACGTTGCTGCCACCGGCGAGAATGACAAACGGGAGGTTGCGCGTTTCGGCGTAGTCGAGTGCAATGCCAAGGTCAGCTGCATTAGTTATATCAGCAAAATAACGGGCATCGCCGCCGAGTTGAAATGTTGTGTATGGTGCAAGCGGCACCTGCTCTTGAAACTGAATCATACGCCTAGAAGTGTATCATATGCTATCGAAGCCCCTTTCGACGCACATTTCGGTGGAATGTCACCGCAAAACGATGCGCTTCACTGTTTGCTTGTAGTATCTGCTTTTCCCATTTTTCTATCAATGGCTGGTTTCCCACGATGCGCGCGGCACGGTGACGTTCATTCTTAACGACATTTACAAGTGGAATTTTGTAGCCATATTCATCAAGTACTCGTTGTGCCGCATTTTTTTGAGCAACACCTCCGTCAAGCACCATAATACTCGGTAGACGCCATTCGTTGTGTTCAAATCGACGACGTAGTATCTCTTCGAGCGCTGCAATATCGCCCTTTTCTGCGGTTCGAATAGTGAATTTTCGATACTGTGATTTCGAAGGTGCGCCGTCTTCAATAACCGTCATGACACCCACACGCGCTGTCTCACTAATGTGCGCCACGTCGTATGCTTCGATACGCTCGGTTCCGCCACCGGATGATACTTTATATTCACTACCGAGTAGTGCTGTCTCTCGCAAGTGTTGCAGTGCAAATATCTGCTGCTTTTTCTCTTGTGCGCGCTCAAACTCTTGTCGTTTGGCAGCAGCTTTCATTTCTTTTTCGAGCGTACGTATCAGTGCGTCCTTCTTCCCACTAAACAACATACGAATATCGCGTATGCGAGACGCATATTCTTCGCGAGATATTTCGCCCGAACACACACCGGGACAAAGTCCGATTTGTCGATTAAAACACGGTTTTGACTGCGTTGACTCCGAGGCCGGCGTGCCTGCCTGCGCAGGCAAGCAGCTGTCGCGGAATGGCAATATTTTCCGCACAATGGTGAGTGCTTCTTTGAGTGAGCTGCCACTCGGGAATGGGCCGAACACATATTTTGCGTCCTTTTCTTTCCATGCGGTAAAGAGCTCCCGCCCACGCACGACGAGCACACGCGGAAATATTTCGTTGGTAATAACCAGGTAGTTAAAACTTTTATTGTCCTTTTCTTTCGTATTGTAGTTTGGCTGATGCTTTTTGATGAGGTTCGCCTCCAAAATGAGTGCTTCAAGCACTGAGTCTGTTTGTTGGTAGTCGACGGTGCGAGCCTCCTCGAGCATTTTCACAATGAGCGGACCGCGCCCCTCGCTGATGTTTGTATTAAAGTAACTGCGTACACGAGCACGAAGCGATGTTGCCTTGCCCACATACAATATACGCCGTCGAGCATCACGGAATATGTATACACCCGGCGTATCCGGTAGTTTTAGCTTTGCAACATCTTTTTTCTGCATATGTGGTTACTACTATGCCTCGCAAGTGACATCGCGACAAGATGTAGAGACGTTTATTTGCTATTTTGCTGTGATTAAGATACTCTTGAATTTTAGAGTGTTCTCAACCCTCCTGGCAAGGAAAGGCGGTGCGAAATGGTGGTTCTTAAGCCGTTTCAAAAGAAATTAACGCCCGCACAGAAGAAACTTCTACACCTGACTACCCGCACGGTATATGGTAGCTGTTGCGCAAAGCAGACTACCCCGTGCAAGTATGACACTCGCTTCTGTGCACACCTTGCTAAGGAAGTTTTCTGTCTTTTTTTCAATGAAGATTCTCCCAGAGATGACGATCCTCGTTGGGATGTACTCTTTTTTCGGAAAAATATGTACTTTCGGTACATTGGGAAACTGACAGAGAAAGAAAGCAAGGTGCAAGAGGCGGCTGACTAATGTCGCCTCTTTTATTTTTGCTTCAACACTTTTGCAAGGTACTTCGCAGTGTGAGAACCCTTCACTTTTACAACTTCCTCCGGTGTTCCTTTCGCAATGAGTTCCCCACCTTCGTCTCCCCCTTCCGGACCAAAATCCAGAATGTAGTCGGCTGACTTAATGACGTCCATGTTGTGTTCAATCAATACTACGCTGTTTCCACGTCGCACCAATTCCGTACTTGCTCGATGAGCCG
>OBIY01000500.1_pt1 | contig 15102 bp, 12 predicted proteins | sample 1519841 | NCBI WGS metagenome assembly OBIY01 (sample SAMN03019774, study PRJEB22545) | beach sand metagenome | biome: beach; feature: sea beach; material: beach sand | place: USA: Municipal Pensacola Beach, FL | collected 2010-07-30 | depth 30-40 cm m
GCGGTCAGCTTCTCACACTCAGGCCATCGAGGAGGCAATGGCATAACTACCGCCGCCGGTGGGTATGGCTTGTGTTCTCTGTCGCTGTTGCAAAAAAACCAGGCTTGTGGAAACTAAGCTACGCGGCTTCGGTCATAGTGTCAGCTTGTGAAGCTATTGAAACGGGCTATAAAACAACCGCGCTAAGCAAGAGGCGCACTTATTCAGTGGTTAAAAACCAGGAGATAATCTTATGGCAAAGCACACAATGAAACCTCTGGCGGCGGCAGTTGGCGCGGCGTTTATGGCGTCTGCGATCACCGCGCCCGTGGCGGTGGCCGCGGAAAATCCTTTCCAGCTCAATCAATTGAGCGGTGGTTACAATCTGGCTTCAAAAGCCGAAGGTGAAGGGAAGTGCGGTGAGGGTAAATGCGGTGAAGGCAAGTGCGGTGGCGACAAAGCCAAAACTAAAACCAAAGCTGAAGGTAAGTGTGGCGAAGGCAAATGCGGTGAAGGCAAATGCGGTGGCGCTAAAACCGAAGCTAAAACCAAAGCTGAAGGCAAGTGTGGCGAAGGCAAATGCGGTGAAGGTAAATGCGGCAGCGCCAAAACTAAAGCCAAGGCTGAAGGTGAAGGTAAATGCGGCGAAGGCAAATGCGGCGGCTCAAACTGATTTAGCCTGGTGGAACGCTTGCAAACATGGTCCGTCCAAGGGGCGGGCCTCGGACTAAGGCGGGCTCTGATGAGTCCACTGGCCTCCTGCACTGAAGAGGAGGTCGGTTTCATGGAGGTGGCCCCGGAAAACTGGATCAACGTTGGTGGCCGCTATGGTCGCCAGTTTCGCGAGTATACCGAGCGTTTTCCGTTTCTCTGTCATGGCCTGTCGCTATCCATAGGTTCCCCGGCGCCCCTGGACTGGGAGTTTTTGCGCCAGGTTAAAATTTTTCTGGCGCAACACCGAGTATTGGCCTACTCCGAACATCTCAGCTATTGCAGCGATGAAGGCCATCTCTATGATCTGTTGCCCATCCCCTTCACAGAGGAAGCGGTCAGATATGTTGCCGATCGCATCGCTCAGGTTCAGGATTTTCTCGGTCAGCGCTTAGTGATCGAAAATGTCTCTTATTACGCGACGCCCGCCGGGGAGATGAGCGAGATAGATTTTCTGCGCGCGGTGCTGGAAGAGGCCGACTGCGGGTTGCTACTCGACGTTAACAATATCTATGTGAACAGTATCAATCATGGCTACGATGCCGAAGAATTTTTGCGGGCAATACCGGGCGAGCGCATCGCCTATGGCCATGTAGCCGGGCATTTTGTCGAAGCCGAGGACCTGCGGGTGGACACCCATGGGGCCAATGTCATAGATCCGGTATGGGCCTTGTTAGCGAAAGCCTACGAGATTTTTGGTGTTTTCCCGACGCTACTTGAAAGGGACTTTAATTTTCCTGAAACGCCAGCATTATTGGCTGAAGTTAACGTTATACGGGGCCTGCAAACCGACGCGCTAGCTCTGGATGCCGATAAAAACTTCGCGCTTCCGGCTTAGGCCCGAGTGATAGTGACCTCCTGAACATAATGGCCGGTCAAAACTCCCAACCCGGTTTTCAACAAACCCAGCGTGCGTGGGCGGCGTATATACGGGATCCGGAAGTGAATCCCGGCCCCCAGGGCATAGAAAAGCGACGTCTGAAGATTTACCGCGATCTGATATTTAACAATATCGAGTCATTTTTAAGTAGTGGTTTTCCCATTCTGAAAAGCCTGATGCCAGAGGGTCAGTGGCAAGCCCTGGTCCGGGACTTTATTGTCAAACACCAGAGCCATTCTCCCTACTTTCTGGAGATCAGTCAGGAGTTTCTTACTTATCTTAGCGATCAAGCACCACCGCAGCTTGCCCAATGGCCTTTTGCGCTGGAGCTCGCCCATTATGAGTGGGTGGAACTGGCACTGGATGTTTCCACCGAAGTATTTCCGGCCGTGGGTGTTGGGCAGGCTGACCCTCAGGCATTGAGTGATGAAGATTTGCTTAACGGCCGACCCCTGATTTCGCCTTTGCTCTGGCGGCTGAGTTATCAGTACCCCGTGCACCGCATTGGCCCCGATTACCAGCCCCAGACTCCGCCGAATCAGCCCACCTGTCTGCTGGTTTATCGGGATCGCGAGGAGCAAGTTAGGTTTCTGGAATCCAATGCCGTGACCCTGCGTCTGTTGCAGTTGCTGGAAGACGGGGCATTGAATACTTCCGAGGTATTCGGTCAGGTAGCGAGAGAGCTCGGGTATGAAGACGAAACCCGTTTGATCGAACCGGGCCTGGGCATACTGCGCGAGCTGTTTTCCCTGTCTATTCTGTGTGGCACCCGATCCTGATCAACGCTAAAGGAAATACCAGTTGGCGCGTATCCGCTGTGTGCTGTCCGACGCTAGCCTGAATCACTATCATCTGACGCCGGCTTTGACTAAAATGGCGCGCATATACTTACCCGAAAAGTAATAAGGATTGCTGATGAAAGTCTGGCTGCAATGGCGAAATTTCTGCTTGCTAAGTGTCGTGCTGGCGCTGCCTCTCGTTGCTTCGGCGAGTGACGAGGGTCGAGATAGCGATCCGCTGGAGGGGTTCAACCGGGCGATGTTCAGCTTCAATGATACGGCGGATCGTTGGGCGCTAAAGCCGGTTGCGCGTGGATACCGCGCTGTCACCCCGGACGTCATCGAACGCGGTGTCGCTCGAATGTTTGGCAATCTTGGTGAAGTATTGAATGTGGTCAACGATGTGCTTCAGGGAAAGCTGGGCCAGGCGGGCAATGACGGTGGAAGATTTATTATTAACAGTACAGTGGGCTTGGTCGGTTTTTTCGACGTTGCCCAGCACTGGGGGCTGCCGAAATCCGATGGCGAGGATTTTGGTCAGACCTTCGCAACCTGGGGAATGGGGCAGGGGCCTTATCTGGTGTTGCCGTTTTTTGGCCCCAGTAACCTTCGCGACGCGCCGGGCAGGGTGTTCGACAGTTTCCTCAACCCGATAGCGTATGTGGATCATGTGCCTACACGTAACGAGCTATATGGCGCCAATGTGCTCTCCGACCGGGCAGAGCTGCTTGAAGCGGAGAAGTTGATCAGGGGCGATAAATACAGCTTCATTCGTGACGTCTATCTGCAGCGGCGCGACTATCTGATCAACGACGGGCAGGTAGAGGATGATTTCGGTGGTGCCGACTACGAGTGAGTGTGCTTTAATATTTAAGGCCAAAACACCTGTGTGGTGATTCATGGCGGAGGAAAACAAGCGCGTTCTGGTGATCTCCCGTGACGTCGAGCGTTTTCCTCGCTGGCTGGAAATTCTCGAAAATGCTGGGTGGGTCCCAGTGCAGGTGCCGACACGCGATGCCGCGGTGGAGCGGCTTTCCGACTTCTCTCCCTTTTTAATGTTCCTTGATATTGAACCCGAGGAGCATGTCGTCGATATTGACGAAGACTTTGACCGGCGATGCCGCGAAGCGGGCCTTGCCGTTATCCCCATCCTGCGCAAGCCTGAGCCCGAGGACGTGGCCGACAGTTTTCGTCGTGGTGCCGTCGATGTCTTGATGGAGCCTTTTAGTGATGCGGATATGGAGCTTGCCCTGTCTCGGGCCGGTTCTTTTAATGATCTTTTTCGCGAAAATCGAGCCTATCGCAAACAACTTGAAGCTGCCAACCGGGAGCTGCGGGAGAGTCTGAGTATTCTGAAAATGGATCAACTTGCCGGCAGGGAAGTTCAGCTCAGTGTCTTGCCTCGGCAGGCTTTGGTTTACGGCGATTATGAAGTTGTACACAAAATCGTACCCTCACTTTACCTTAGCGGCGATTTCGTCGGTTACAGCGTGTTGCTGGATCGCTTTCTTATTTTTTACATGGCCGATGTTTCCGGCCATGGTGCTTCCTCGGCTTTTGTTACGGTGATACTGAGCTTCATGGTGCGACAGATCTCCCGGAGGCATACGCAGGAAGTGGATATTGACGCCCTGACAAGAGCGCCCGAGGGCCTGTTGGAGCACATCAATCGTCAGCTTCTAGCCATGAACGTTGACAAGCACCTGACCATGTTTGTGGGCGCCATTGATACCGAGCGGGATGTATTGCGCTATGCGACCGCGGCCCAGCAGCCCATGCCCGTATTGGTCAGTGAGTCCGGCGCCGTTTTTATAGAAGGCAAGGGCAAACCTTTGGGGCTGTTTGAAAGAGGGGAATGGGCCGTTAACGAAGTTGTCCTGCCGCGGGAATTTTCGCTATCCATTGCCTCCGATGGTTTGCTCGAGTGTCTACCTGGTGAAACGTTGAGGGAACAGGAGCAGGCCTTGCTAGAGGCTTGTGGTCGTGCCCGAATGGAGCACAGGAATATCTGTGCGGAACTCGATATCGATGCCATGACTGAAGCGCCTGATGATGTATCGTTGCTGACTATTACGAGGAATCGCCGTGGCGGAAAAAGGTAAAATCCTGGTCGGCGAAAACGACGGGCATTGCCTGATCCGGATGACGGGGGATGTGCGCGTTACGCTTTGCACCTCCTTAAACCAGTACATTAATACCATTTTTACCAAACCCGGTGTGGAAAGTGTTCTTATCGATATGCGTGATATCGAGGGCCTGGATAGCACAACCCTGGGCCTGTTGGCCAAGCTGGCGCTGGCCTGTCAGCAGTCGTACAGTCTCCGGCCAAAATTGTTTTGTAGTAACGAAAGTGTTTTGAAAACCATAGAGGTGATGGAGCTGGATGAGTATTTTGAGATCATCCGCAGTCGCAATCTTGAAGAAATTGATGTGGCTGAATTGCCCTGTAATCCCGACGAGCAAAGAGCTCGGGAGGACGTACTTGAAGCCCACCGCCTGTTGATCGAACTAAACCCCCGTTGCGAACCGGACTTTATCGACCTGGTTCGTTATCTGGAAGATCAGGTATCCGTTTGAGTCAGGGGTGGCGATAAATCAGGGGGTGAGGTGATTTTTCGCTGCAAATTCCCTGGCTCGGTGTTTAGCTTTGATGTACTGACTATGGCCGATATGGAGTAGATCGGCCAGCCGCCGAATCAGTCCTTCTTCATATTTATCAAGCAGGCCATCAGCCAGGGCCACCTGCCATATTTGCGTAAGCAGGTCGAACTTTTCGCTGGCGGAAAACTGTTCGTTGACCAGGCCGGTGAACTGATACAGTGAGGTGGCCTCACCGACTTCCTGTCGGGCCAGGTTAAGCAATTCCTCCGCTTCGGCTGCAGACAGACCGAACTGACGTTTTAACAGATTCTTAATCGTATTTTCTTCCTCCGGCGCGGTCCGGGCATCGATTACCATGACTTCGACAAACAGGGCCGCAGCGGCTATTTGTGCGCGAGTATGACGCGGTGCGTCGCTATCGTTGCCTGCGCTGGCGATGTGGTCGGAAAAAAACTGTTTGATTTTATTGATCATTGGCTGTGCTTCGATGGCGGTGATTTGGGATCTGCATTTAGCAATGGGCCAACCGGGCTTCGGCATCGTTATTGTCTTGAGTCTGCAATGTGTGGTTTTGCATCATCATCAGTGCCTCGGCTAGCACTTCAATGCCCGCATCGGCACGAGTGACCTCTAAGCCTAAAAACCGGCGAAACTTTTTACCGCCGTGTTGTCCATGGAACAGGCCCAAAATGTGGCGGGTGATTCGGTTCAGGCGGATGCCGTGTTGCAGCTGGTTTTCCACATAGGGGATCATTTGCTCAAGCACATTCAAACGATCAATAGTCGATTCCCCCTCGCCATACAGGGCGTGGTCCACCGAGGCCAGTAAAAAAGGATTTTTGTAGGCTTCCCGGCCGAGCATCACGCCGTCGGTGCGGTGCAAATGTTCCGTGATTTCTTTAAAGTCGGTAATGCCGCCGTTAATAATGATCTCGCAAGCGGGGAAATCCCGTTTAAGCTGATAGACCAGCTCGTATTGCAGCGGCGGCAGATGGCGGTTTTGCTTCGGGCTCAGGCCGTCGAGCCAGGCCATTCTGGCGTGGACGATGAATGTGCGACAGCCGGTTTCGGCGACAGCGCCGACAAAGTCGGCGAGTTTCTGATAGCTGGTTTGTCGATCGATGCCGATGCGATGCTTGATGGTGACGGGAATATCCACGGCCTCACGCATGGCCGCCATACAGGAGGCAACCAAATCCGGCTTCGCCATAAGACTAGCGCCGAAACGCCCCTGTTGCACACGGTCACTGGGGCAGCCGCAGTTGAGGTTGATTTCGGAATAACCGCGTTGTTCACCCAGTTTGGCGCAGTGCGCCAGTTGTTTCGGATCGTTGCCACCCAATTGCAGGGCCAGAGGATGCTCGCGGGCGTCGTGGTCCAGCAGGTGGTCGGTGTCGCCATGGATCAAAGCGCCGGTGCTAATCATTTCCGTGTACAGGACAGCTCGCTTACTGATAAGTCGGTGAAAGAAACGGCAGTGTCGATCCGTCCAGTCAATCATGGGAGCAACACAAAAGCGTCGGTTAAGCGGCTCTTGCGCGGAGCCGGGGATGGCTGGTGGCTGAATGATAGTCATGGGTAAGTGTAATCAACGGTCATAACGCAAGCGTACCCAGGCCGGTGGGTGGTTAACAGGGGGTGTGTGCTGGGATTTTACTACTTATCGTGCGTAGGGGCGTTTTCTTTATACAGCCACCCAGAGTGTCATGATATATTTTACGGCTGAAATAATTTTGCCCACCAAGCAGTGTGTCCCAGGAGGAAAACCAAGTGTTAGTGAGAGACAAATTTTATATCAACGGTCAGTGGGTAGCTCCCATCGGTTCGGACGTGGCGGAGATTACCAATCCAGCGACGGAAGAGGTGGTTGCCAAAGTGGCCTCAGGTAATGAGTCGGATATTGATGCCGCGGTCATGGCAGCAAGAAATGCTTTCGATGATTGGTCTCAAACCGATCCCGCAGTGCGTGCTGAATATCTCGACAAGATCGTGGCGGGTCTTGAAGCCCGTAGCGATGAGTTGGCCGAGGCAATCACCGCGGAAATGGGTATGCCGGTGATGCTGTGTAAAGGCGCTCAAATCGGCAATCCGGTTTTTACCTTTAAGGAAGCGGCTCAACTGTGCCGGGATTATGAGTTCGAAACTGACCATGGCTCCACTCATGTGGTCAAGGAAGCGGCGGGTGTTTGCGGCATGATTACGCCGTGGAATTTCCCCCTCAATCAGATTGGCGGCAAGGTGGCCCCAGCGCTGGCGGCGGGTTGTACGCTGGTGCTCAAGCCCAGCGAACTGGCGCCCATGGATGCCTTTATTCTGGCGGAAATTATTGACGAAGCTGGTCTGCCGCCCGGAGTGTTCAATCTCGTAGTTGGTCAGGGGCCGGTTGTGGGTGAAGCGCTGGCCAAGCATCCGGAGGTGGATGTGGTATCGATCACCGGTTCCACCCGTGCTGGCGCCGCCGTTGCGATTGCCGCCGCGCCAACCATTAAGCGTGTGGGGCAGGAGCTGGGTGGTAAGTCGGCCAATATTATCCTTAAAGGCGCGGATTATTCGCGTGCGATCAAGGGTGGAGTCCGCCTGGCGATGTTTAATACGGGTCAGGCCTGTAATGGCCCCATGCGTATGCTGGTTCCCCGGGAAGATCTGAAAGAGATCGAGGAAATTGCCTTGAAAACCCTCGAAGGGATTAAAGTCGGCAACCCCCTGGAAGACGACACTTACATGGGTCCCATTGCCAATAAGGCCCAGTATGACCGGGTGTTGGCCTTTATTGAGCGCGGAATTGCCGAGGGCGTAACAGTGCTCGCCGGTGGCGCCGAAAAACCGGAGGGGTGTGACAAGGGTTTTTTTGTAAAACCCACCATATTCACCAACGTCAGCAATGACATGGTTAGCGCTCGCGAAGAGGCTTTTGGCCCGGTTTTGTGTCTGATCCCCTACGATACCGAGGAGGAAGCGATTCGGATTGCAAACGATAATCCCTATGGACTTTCCAGTTACGTTCAGGCCGGCAATATTGAAGACGCCCGAAGAGTGGGTCGAAAAATTCGCGCCGGACACGTGGAGCTTAACGGCGCTCGTTTTGACCAGGGCGCACCCTTTGGCGGTTATAAAATGTCGGGTAATGGCCGTGAGCACGGTGTCTGGGGCCTGGAGGAATACCTGGAGACCAAGGCTATGATCGGTTACATCCCACGGTCGCCAAAGAAATAGACCTGGCGATCAGCGCGAAGGGGTAAACAAAAATTGATATTCAGAGGCTTTGGGTCCTGAAATCTACTTAAGTCAATTTCTCTAATCGCGTGATAAACTACAATGCCTGCAACGAGTTGCGGGCATTTTTTCAGGTGATCTAGGGAGAGATATGGTTAAAGCTGCAGCGCCGGACCAAAGCGGCGATCTTTTCGCGCAATCCAAGGAACACTTTGTCGGCTTGATGGAGTGTCTGTTGCTGGTTTCACGCCTGGAAGGTCGGCCAGCTTCGGTGGCTGCAGCCTCCGCCGGTCTGCCCCTGGAAGATGGAAAGCTGAAACCGGACCACCTGGTGCGTGCTGCAAATCGCATAGGTCTTGCGGCCATGCCCATGCGGCGCAAGCTGAGAGAGATTCCCCAGGGCGTACTGCCCGCCATCATCGCTTTGCAGGGTGAACGTTACGCGGTGATAACCGATATGGACACCGACGCCGGCTACGCGGTGCTGACGGCGCCAGAGACCAGTGGGTTATTTCAGGTGAGCCTGGATGACTTGTCGGCCGAATATGCGGAGCAAGCCTTTTACTTGCGCCCGACCCAGCAATTTGACGCCCGCACACCCAAGATCCACAAGCAACCGGGTGAGCACTGGTTTTGGGGGGTGCTGAAAAGCTCGAGTAATATCTATCGTGATGTTCTGATAGCGTCTTTTCTGATCAATCTGTTTGTTCTGGCGCAACCACTGTTTGTCATGAATGTCTACGATCGGGTGGTGCCCAATAACGCTATTGAAACCCTGTGGGCGCTGGCCATTGGTGTCGCCCTTGTCTATTGTTTTGATTGGGGTTTAAAAACGCTGCGTAGCTATATGGTTGAGCTGGCGGCCAAGCGAACCGATGTCATTGTATCGGCGCGCCTGTTTGAGCGTGTGTTAAATATCAAAATGAACAGCCGACCGGTGTCGGTGGGCGCCTTTGCCAATCGCTTGCACGAGTTTGATTCAATTAGAAGTTTTATCACTTCCGCCACGATTTTGACGCTGATTGATTTGCCCTTTTTGCTGGTATTTCTCGCGTTTATTGCTTATCTGGGCGGATGGCTGGTAGTCGTGCCTTTGGCGGTAATACCGCTGTCGTTGCTGATAGCCTTCCTTGCGCAGGTGCGCTTGAGGCCGACTATCGAAAATGTGATGCGGGGTTCGGCCAAGAAAAATGCCCTTTTGGTCGAGAGCCTGGTGGGTATCGAGACCATCAAAACCGCCGGTGGTGAAAGCGAAATGCAAAGGAACTGGGAGCAGAGTGTTGGGTACGTTTCACAGTGGAGTTTGCAGGCGCGTTTGTTGTCCAATTCGGCCTTGCAAAGTGTCCAGTTCCTGCAACAGATGGCCATGGTGGCGATCGTTGTCTGGGGTGTTTACCTGATCGCCGACCTGGAGCTCACCCTGGGTGGATTGATTGCCTGTGTGATTTTGAATGGTCGCGCTTTGGCTCCTCTCGGGCAAGTGGCCTCGTTGATGGCTAATTACGACCACGCTGAGGGAACCCTAAAGTCCCTCGACGAAATTATGTCACTGCCGGTAGAGCGAAGCGAGGAAGACCGTTTCTTGCATCGCCATACCCTGGATGGTGCGGTGGATTTCAAACAGGTCAGTTTTTCCTACCCCGATCAGCCGCGTCCGGCCCTGAACGAGTTTTCCCTGCATATTGAACCCGGCGAAAAAATTGGTGTAATCGGACGTATCGGCTCCGGTAAATCCACATTTTCCAAACTGGTTCTGGGGCTTTACGAGGCTGACCGCGGTTCGGTGCTGGTGGATGGTTTTGACATTAAACAGCTGGATCCCGCGGATTTGCGTAGCAGTATTGGTTATGTGTCCCAGGATGTGACCCTGTTTTTTGGGACCTTGCGTGAAAACCTGTCGCTGGGCCAGTTTGGTCTTGAGGATGCCCGTATTGTAGAGGCTGCCGAACGGGTAGGGATCGACAGCTTTGTTAATAGACACCCTTTAGGCTATGAAATGCCGGTGGGAGAAAGAGGTTCAACGCTATCCGGCGGCCAGCGCCAGGCGGTGGGGCTAGCGCGCATGTTTCTGGCTGACCCTGCGATCGTTTTGCTTGACGAACCAACGGCGTCGATGGACCAGGCCAGCGAAAACCTGGTCAAGGCCAGTTTGCAGGATTTTTGCGAAGATAAAACCCTTGTCTTGATTACTCACAAAATGCAGATGCTCGATATCGTCGAGCGTCTGGTTGTTGTTGATGAAGGGCGTGTGGTTGCTGATGGGCCTAAAGCTGAAGTAATCAAAGCCTTGAAAACTGGCAAAGTGAGGGGTGTCGAGAACTGATGACTGAGCAAATCTCTCCGCGGGAACAAACAGCTCGGGGCATTACGGAGCGTCTTCGCTCTCGATTGGACGTTACTCCAGCCACTGATCTCAAATACATGTCCTATTCATCCGAGGCCATGCTACAGAAGGTGCCTGCCATTCAGCGATTACTGCTCTGGACGATCATGTTATGTGTCGTGGTTGCGCTGGTGTGGGCCTACTTTGCTGAAGTGGATGAGTTCACCCGGGGGCAGGGCCGTATTGTGCCTTCCGGCGATGTGCAGGTCGTGCAAAACCTTGAGGGTGGTATTCTCACTGAACTGCTAGTGGCGGAGGGCGATATCGTCCAAAAGGATCAACCGCTGTTGTTGATCGACGATACTATTTTTTCCTCGACGCTACGTGAACGCTCATTACAAATTGAACAATTGCAGGCCCAGGTATCGCGTTTGCGCGCCGAAGCGGATGGTACGGACTTCGATGAAGAGTGGGGGCGGCTAGGGAAAGAGCTGACCGACCCCATTGCGGAAAATGAAAGGCAGTTGTACCTGTCTCGTCAGTCGGAGTTTAGGTCACGTGTTACCGCCCTGAATCAAAAGGTCGAGCAGAAAAAACAGGAGCTATCCTCAGCCCGCTTGCATAAACGCAGTCTGGCCAGCAGCTATGAGTTACTGAAAAGGGAGCTCGATATCACTCGACCGCTGGTGGAGGCTGGCGCTGTTTCCCATGTTGAACTGCTACGCTTGGAGCGGCAGGTCAATGACCTCAAGGGGGAGTTGGGGAGGGCGGATTTTTCAATTCCCCAATTGCAGGCTGAATATCAAGAAGCTAAAACCAATAGTGAGACTTACGCGCAAAACTATGCCAATGAGGCGCGTCGGGAAATGAATGAGGCCAATGCCGAGCTTGAACGCCTACTGGAAGGTAATGATACCTACAGCGACCGGGTGGATCGCACCACGGTGCGTTCGCCGGTTCGTGGAACCATAAAACAGATCAAGGTGAAAACAAGAGGGGGCGTTATCAAGCCGGGTATGGATCTGGTTGAGATTGTACCCATTGATGATTCGCTGCTGGTCGATGCCAGGGTGCTGCCCTCCGACATTGCTTTTATTCATCCTGACCAGAAAGCAATGGTAAAATTCACCGCCTATGATTTTGCCATTCATGGTGGATTGTCGGCACGGGTAACTCAGATTAGCCCGGACACAATTGTCGATGATGAGGGCGTCAGCTACTATCAGATTCGGTTGAAGACAGACAACAGTGAGCTCGGGCGGGGTGAAGAAGCTTTGCCGATTATCACCGGAATGACGGTGGAAGTGGATATCTTGACTGGCAAAAAAACCATACTGGATTATCTGCTCAAGCCCATACTAAAGACCAAGCAGCTTGCGTTTCGGGAAAGATAAGCGGTTGGTTTGGAGGTGTGAGCGGTAATAAAGGTTGTTGCGAAAGGCGGAAGGTGGTTCGCAACTGATAAGCGGTGCGTGCTTCACTATACCAGTGTGATACAAATCACATTGGAAGTGTGAAGTGGCGCTTGCTCACCATAGTGCCAGCTGGCTGCGGCAAAAATGTCGTGTGTTGCTGGTAAAGATTCTGTTTCGGCAGCTTGCTAGGTCAGAAGCTGCCGTTAAACAGGTAGCGAAAGTCGTGAAATAACGTCTACAAACACTCAAAAAAGGAAAGGAAGACAGCAATGTTGATGAAAAAACCGCGCCCGCAAGTCAAAACGTTTGCCGGATGCTTGGTGTTGCCACTTACGTTGGCGGTTGGGTCTGTATCAGCGCTTGATGTGCGTGATGTTATCAAGCAGACACTTGAGACGAACCCTCAAGTGTTAGCCGATATTCGGCAAGCTAATGCGAGGGAACGTCAGGTTCGACAGGCTTTGGCAGGTTACTACCCTACCGTTGATTTGGTTGCCGGTTTTGGCTTCCAGGAACGTGACCCCACCGGTGCAACGTTTGCTAACGCGCCGACCCGGACGCGTAACGAGCTTGAGCGCCGAGAAGCACAGATAAACCTGAAGCAACTGGTATTCGATGGTTTTAAAACCAATAACGAGTATCGAAACCAGCAAGCGCGCGAGGAAAGCGCCCGTCAGCGTGCCATTTCCACCGGTGAGGATGTATCCCTGGAAGTGGTGCGTGTGTTTACTGAAGTGATGAAGCAAAAAGATATCCTTGATCTGGCTGAGGCGACCTTGTCATTTCATCAGGATGTCTATGAACGCATGAAAAAGCGCTATGACTCGGGCGTGGGTAGTCGTGCTGATCTCGATCAAATTGCTGGTCGTCTGGCTTTGGCGAAAACCAACCATGCTGCCGCAACAGCGAACTTACGCGATGCGCGTATTAACTACCATCGAGTGGTTGGGGTGATGCCGAACGAGGCCGAGCTTGGTATGCCCGGGTCTTACCGAAAGTATCTTCCTGAAAGTCTCGAAGCCGCTGTCCAGAAAGCGGGAGATACCCACCCATTGCTCAAGGTTGCTAAAGCTGATGTTGACGCGACTTCTTTCCTCTACGAGCAAACCAAGAGTGCTTTTTATCCACATTTTCATGTGGAAGTGGAGCGGGATTTGAATGACAACATCGACGGCATTGAGCGTCAGGTCGATGATCTCCAGGTAATGTTACGCATGCGTTATAACCTCTACCGGGGCCGCGCCGACCAGGCTAGAACCCAGGAATTTGCCTATCTTGTGGAGCAGGCAAGGGAGATTCGTAATAATGCGCTACGGCAAGTAGAACAGGAGCTGCGTTTATCCTGGGTTGCTCACCAAACGCTAAAAACACAAATGCCTACTTTAATTGACCATGTGCGGGATTCCCAAGCTACTAAAGACGCTTATGAGGATCAGTTTGATCTGGGTCGACGCACGTTGCTGGATCTTCTCAACACAGAGACCGAGTCCGTGAATGCCCAGCAATCCCTGATTGCGGCGCGTTACGATCTGGTCTTCAACGAGTATCGTATTTTTCACGGTATGGGTGATTTGATGTACATGGTAGGCGCCAGGCTCGATCTTGAATCGGGAACGAACTAAGTATTGATTTGATCTAGGTATTCTGCAGGAAGCAAGCAGAAAGAGTTAGGAATCATAGGAGTCAGCAATGAATGACGAAATCAAGCAAGGCCGGGAAATTGAAGCAAAAGTAAAAGAGGAGGATCGCACTACGCCTCCGGAAGAAGGTTCCATTGTGCTTCCTGAAAATGCCGAAGCTGAAACAAGGGGTGTGTCCGAGCAGACGGCTGAAACCCCTGAATTCGATGCGTTGCTGACCGCTGTTGAAGCGGGAGAAGATATTTCCGAGAAGCTGGACAAGCCTGCGGCCGGTGAGGGAGCGGGAGGTGGTTCTGGTGACGAAACCGGTCAGGGAGCGATCTTCGCCCGTGAAATTAAGGAAGCTAAAGTCATAGCAGGTTTTGATCCCGATGTGCTTTTTCCGGCTCCCATAGATTCGACGGCGAATACGGAGATTATAGTTCCCGCAGGTAGTCAACCGTCTCCGAATGTGATCAGCATTGGTGATGACAGCGTGGTTGAGGGAGGCGTCCTGCAATTTACCGTGACCCGTAGTGGCGCGGATCTATCCAGCGCTCAATCAGTCACGGTCAATACCAGCGATGGCAGTGCGGAAGCGCCCGGAGATTACGGGGCGGTTAGTGGTCTGGTGGTTACTTTCGAGCCGGGTGAGACGAGCAAGGTGGTCGAAGTGGCCACGGTTGACGACGAGATCGACGAGCCGACCGAGAACCTGAACATCACCCTCAGTGCGCCGACGGGCGGCGCCGTCATCGGTGATGGCGCGGGTGTCGGGACGATTACGGACAACGACACCACCAACGTCTCGGTGACGGTGAATGCCGAGGGTGGTTTAGTACCGGAAGGCGACGATGCGGTCTTTACCGTTCAAGTGACGGGTGCGGCGGCGGGAGACACCCTGGCGCTGAGCCTGGCGCCCAGCGGTAGTGATCCGGCAATGGAAGGTGTCGATTACAACACGACGACCTTTGAATACAGCACCGATGGTGGAACGACCTGGATACCGACGACCGAAGGAAGCGCGATTGCTCTGTCGCCCGGTAACAGCAGCTTGCTGGTGCGCACAGACACATTTGACGATGCGTTTGACGAAGCGGATGAGACCTTTGATCTGACCGCGACCATCTCGGACAGCGGCGCCGTGGAGAAAGACAGCGCCAGTGCGACGGCGACCATAGTTGACGATGACACCACCAACGTCTCGGTGACGGTGAATGCCGAGGGTGGTTTAGTACCGGAAGGCGACGATGCGGTCTTTACCGTTCAAGTGACGGGTGCGGCGGCGGGAGACACCCTGGCGCTGAGCCTGGCGCCCAGCGGTAGTGATCCGGCAATGGAAGGTGTCGATTACAACACGACGACCTTTGAATACAGCACCGATGGTGGAACGACCTGGATACCGACGACCGAAGGAAGCGCGATTGCTCTGTCGCCCGGTAACAGCAGCTTGCTGGTGCGCACAGACACATTTGACGATGCGTTTGACGAAGCGGATGAGACCTTTGATCTGACCGCGACCATCTCGGACAGCGGCGCCGTGGAGAAAGACAGCGCCAGTGCGACGGCGACCATAGTTGAC
>OBIY01000503.1_pt1 | contig 15050 bp, 16 predicted proteins | sample 1519841 | NCBI WGS metagenome assembly OBIY01 (sample SAMN03019774, study PRJEB22545) | beach sand metagenome | biome: beach; feature: sea beach; material: beach sand | place: USA: Municipal Pensacola Beach, FL | collected 2010-07-30 | depth 30-40 cm m
GCGCTTAAACTGCGTGCTTTGGGTGTCGGCATGGATGTCGAAATAATTGTTAATGGTGGCGTTAACCCCGATATCTTGACTGTATTCGGTCGTGCTCATGCCCTGCAAAAGCGTGCATTCGGTAAACACTTCATCGCCTTGGTAGGTGTGCTCTGGCGTAAATGCCAGATCGTCATAAATCTGCATCCGAAACTGCACGCTATTACGCGCATACAGCGCATTATGGCGCATCACAGGGTTTTCTATCAGCTTGCCCACATACGCAGGGGCAACGTGCGTAAAATCATGCGTAGCAGCATCGGTTAACGTGTTGCCTGAAATAGTTGTTAACTGATTGTTAACCCCATTCGTTAAATAGACATAGCCAAAATGGTCAAACGGCACGTTAGTCGCGCCTTGCGCTACATCGATTTTTTCAGCTAACTGCATAGCAGGGACATACCAGTCACTTAAGCGCCCTTGCTGAAAGTTGAACATGCTCAGTTGGTCATTGCTTGCGTTGAACTGCCACACACGATCAGGATAAGGATACAAGGCCGTGCGATATTCAGCGCCCGATTCAGCGCGGTTAATCGCGGTTTGAAAGCTAATGGTTTCGCTCAAGGCATACTGGTCGGCATGAAAAACAGCGGTGCCAATGTCGATAGGGTCAGGTTGCGGAAAGCTCTGGCTGTGCAAGTCGGCAATTTCCAGCGGGTCAAGCACGCGCTGGTAGATGCGCAGTTCATCTTGCCATCCGTTGAGACCTCGGTCATTGCCGCCTGTGAACACGTAAAACGCAGGAGTACGAGAGATGAGCAAGTCAGAGCTAGGGGGCACAAAGCCTGCGCCTTTATTTTGTTCATCGATAAGCTCGCCATCCACATACAGCGACATCAACCCTGTGGCGGCATCATACTGAGCACAGTAGCTATGAGTCTGGCCGTCCAATAAGTCTGGCGCTTCGATCGTGATATTGCTCGAAGCATCCGCCATATTGAAAAACAAGCCTTGCTGGTTATAATCGAACAGACGAACGCGACTATTGCCAACATTGTCATCAGCCATCATAAAGCAGTTATAACGATTGTCTGACTGACCAGTGGTAACAGGCGCTGCCGAAAAACTTCCGAAAAAAGAAAAGCTGGTTACAACATTGCTGAACAAGCTTACTCTAGCGCCTTGGTTTTTTTCGTGGGTCGTGTGAAAAGCTAGGCCGACCTCTCCATTAACTAATGAGCCGCCGTAAACAGTCGCATGATTGTCATTGCCCGATGAGTCAACAAGCGTGTTATTGCTTATCGACTCACACTTGTAATGCGCGAATAAATCTTGATCTAAGCTCACGAGACTTTTCTCACAGCGCTGGTAAACACTCGGTCACCTTCTGGCGAATCGAGCATGTCTCTAAAGGCATCGGTGAAGTCGAAGTCATAGCCGCCTTGCTCATTGCGCGTGACTTTAGGCTGAGCTGGTAGGCCGTAAAAATTGAAAACAGGGGCTGAGTTGGTTGCGCCGCCACCGTTAGCCAAGCGCATGAACTCACGCTGTTGACCAGCGTTAAGCACGGCCTCGCCTGAGTTAACATTCGCCACCAAATTATCGCCTCGGTAGCTTGTACCCGGGATAAAGCCGCCTTGCTCATACGAACCTACAGACTGGCTTTTGAGCTGTTGCACTTGCGCCATTTGTGCAGCAAAGGCAATTCCGCCCAGAATAGCGGGTCCCGGCTCTGGAATGCCAGATGCGGTTGCTGTATTGCGCGTGTTGATGCCCGTTTGAATAGCTGCCATTGTCGATTGAGCAATCATTAGCGCTCGCTGTTCTCTGCTGTTTTTGCCAGCTAGCTGAGCCAAATTGCCGTAAAAGTCGCCCATCACGCCTACTTGTGAGCTGACCTGCTCTAGCTTGGCGCGAGTGGCTTGCTCTTCCAATTCTGCTTTGGTGCGAGCCACTTCCTCAGCGTATTGAATTTCAATTTCCGCTTTGCGCTGAGCGTACTCCTCAGTCGTTAACAGCTCTTCATCTTTTGCCGCTTTTAAATCCGCAAGCTTACTGGCTTGATGCAACCGCAATTGCTCAACTTCTGCCTCCCTGCGCAACTTGCCAGCTTCGGCTATTCTGCCCTCTGCCTCGAGTTGATCTGCACGTCTTATTTTGAAGCTGTTAAGCATTTCCTTGTGACTGCGCTCCATCATGTCGCGTTGTTGTTGCAAACGCGCCTCTTTATCCGTGAATTTCTTGCCAGCGGCTTCCGATAAAATATCAAACTCTTTTTCGCGTCGTTGCTCTGATAGCTTGATGATTTCGGCATTCAATGCAGCACGGCTTTCAAAGCCCGCTTGTGCGATTTGTTGTTCTGAAAGGTTTAAGGCTAATGCGGCATTCACACGGTCTTGATGATGCTTGTTAATCTGCTCAAGCTCACCCATGTGATACTCGCGCAACTGATCGAGCATGTCCAAGTTGTCATAGCGCGGGGCTGCTTGTGCACCTCTTTTCTGGACTCTTGGGTTCGAGGTTGGCGCTGTATTCACGTTGGGCGCTTTATCATTTTTTGGGACTAGTTTGTTGATCTGCTCAAGTTCTTGTTTGAGCAATTCAGCCCTGCGCACTTCGTCTGGGTGCAAGAATTTCACTTGCCCGTCGATGACTTTCAGTTCATCACGAATCTCAGTGGCTCGTAACTGCAATTGAGTCAACTCATTCTTGCTTAGGCCGCGAATCTCTTTTGCCATGCGCTCAGAAGCTGACCCGAAGCGCTCTATCGTGTGCGTTAGGCTGTCATAAGACTTCTGATAAGCATGCGCGGCTAATTCTGACTCTCTACGCAATTCGGCCATTTTTTGGGCTGGGTCGCGCATATTGAGATACTCAAACATGCCTTGCGCTGAGGCTTGAATCGAAGCAATGCTTGAGTGCCAGTCTGCCATAAAGAAGCGGTAATTTCGCGTTAGGTCTTCAACTTCATCCGCAACAAATCCGATAACATCACGAACCCACAGGAAGCCATCGGCACCCGATTTACTCGCATCATCGGTATCGACCGCATACTTACGCATAGCATCAGACAGGCCTCGAATACTCACAGCGGCCTCATTGATTACGCCAATATAGAACTGTGTTGCCCCGCTTGCCTCGTCTACGGATCGAACGACCAGCTTAAACGCATTACTCAAACGGTTTTCCGCTTGATAGGCGAAGTCACCCATGTCCTTGAAGCGCTGATTAACATCATCCGTGCTTTTCATGAGCGCATCGAACACATCCTTCGCCAGCAAATCGCCCGCTAGCATAGTAGAGCGTAGTGCACCTGTGGTGGTTTTCATCTGCTTAGCCACTTCAATGAAGATAGCAGGCGCTTGCTCCATGATCGAGTTAAATTCTTGACCTTGAACAATGCCTGAACTCATTGATTGAGAGAACTGCAAGAGCGCACCGTCTAGTTCTTTTTGTGTTGCGCCAGACAAAACGCCTAATTTCTGAACCGTCTCACCCAGTGTGATGATCTGCTCATTAGTAGCGCCCAGCTCATCCCTACCCATGGATAAGCGAGTGAATAGCGTGGCTGTGGTGTTGAGCTTAACACCTGCGCTATCCGCACTATCAATGACTTTCTCTAAGACTTGGTTATAATCGCCCGATGTCTTTGTAACATCCGCGATACGCGATTCAAGGCCGCCAATTTCGTCTGATACGTGCTTGAGCTGTTGCGCAAGAAACACAAACGAGATGCCGCCCAGCAAGCCTGCCATCGTGCCAAAGGTGCGCGTACTGCTTCGATCCACGCGCTCCAACTGACGTTCTAATTGCTTATTCTCTTTAGTGAGACGATCAACGCTTCTAGCGCTTGAGACCGCCTCTCGACCCATGCCGTCAAGTGCACGGTCTACGTCCTTGATCGCTTCTTCCAGCTTGTCTGCCTGTGCATCCGATGCAGTCAGCTCTTTCTTGAGCTGCGCAAGGGTGCGAATAGACGCCTGCCCTTGGGCTATTTTGATCGTGATGGAATGTTCAGCTTGCATATATCAACTAGCTCTAGCAGTGTTTCAAATGACGTTATTGGGTTTTCTTTGTGATAATCTTTTAGTGCTTGATAGCCGTACTTCTCAACTCTAGCCATAGCCTCCAGCGCCCACTCTGTTAGTGGGCACGGAATCAGCTTCTTAGAAGCTCGACCAAAGTGTGCTTCTATGCTTCTTTGGCTTTCGCTGAGGAAGTATTCTTTGACTTTTTTGCGACAATCGCCTTGTACTGACTCTCAGTGTTCGAGACGTTTTCAATCTCGCTCCAGATAGTGCTGTATTCAGGCTTGGCTAGCTCAAGAATGTTCTCTGGCGTGCATTCAGCTTCCGTTTTACCATCAAAGGAAATGCCTTCCCATGAAGCGACCGTGGCCACAATCGAGGCGTCCGAGATCCTTTCCAGCTTTTCTTCGTCTGTCAGCTTGTCAACCTCGCTGTAATAGCCTGTCGTGGTTAGATGCAGGGCAAGCGCTGTTTTATACGCCTGAGATTTAACAAAGCGCACGTTAATCACGCCACCGTCAATCTCTAGAGGCTTGCCCGACTCGATAAAGTCGGTGTCCAGCTTATGCTTTGATAGATTTAACATTAAGCGTCAACCTCGCTAATTCGCAACTCTGTAGCCAGCACATCATCTAGCAATGCGGTGTACTCAAACGATGCCATCACATCGTCATCATTGCCGCCTGGGCTTGGCTGGCCTGTTAGCGATACTTTCGGCAATAAATACGTGCGTTCTTTGCCGCCAGAAGTATCCACCCATGAAATAGACGCTGTTTCTTCATTCAGCGCTACTTGATAGTGCGTATGGTCTTTAAAATGCACATCGATAGCGCCTGTCACTTTGAGTGCGCCATTTTTCGGCTTCTTATAACCACCGCTAGCTAAGCAAGGGCTTGCAGTCACAGCGCGTTCAATCACAATCGTTACTTTAGAGACACAAGCGCCAAAACCTGCTCCATTAAAGCTAATCGCATTCAAGCCTAGGCTACCTGTGCGACCGCCAACCACTGTTTTAGCTGTTGGTGATGAGTAAGTCGCCACCGTTCGAGTTTCTGCATTACCGCCCAATAATGAGGCCGTTGCCATCATCTTGCCGTCTGCTTCAAACACTAGCTCCAGCTTTTGCAAAAGCATGTTGCTGTAATAGTTATAAACGCTGTCAGTCCACTTTTTATCAAACGCTAGATAAATCGCGCTATCGGCGGCTGAATCAGCATCAAGCACCAACGTGCCGCCGCCATCGTCCGTAAACACACCGCCCAAGATGATCTCTAGCAAGCGGTCGTTAACGCCTGTGTTTAGGTTATAGCCAAAGCCACCAGCGACTTCATAGCCGCTAAGGTCTACCGCTGCTACGCTGTTGTTTTTCAGCTCCTCTGCGGCTTCCTTGGTTGCTGTGTAGCTAAACGAATCAGGATTGTTATGGCTGAGTTCATGCCATGTTGTAGGGTCTACGTTATAGTCCGATTGTTCGCCCCAAAAAATGGCGGTGTTACTGTTCTTCATAGCTGTTCTCGGTTGTAGTGGAAGTAGATTTTGATATTGTGTTGCTCGTAGTTTTCGCTGTATGGGCGTGAATCAAATTCTGTACCCATGAGTTCTACGCCTTGCACCTCTTTATATTCAAAAAGGCGCTTAAATTCGTTAAATAGGGCATCCTTATGCCGTGCCGTTTGTGTCCCTGAGGCTGACCTTAAAATAGGCGTAAACACCTCCAAAATGACCATGCCAGATTCCTTAATCCATTTGGTCTCTCCCTGTAGTCCTTGCATGGTGTTTCGGAAGATTTCGACCTGTAGTCGCATCCATGTTTCCTTTGCTGGCGGGTCAAATGGAATATTTCCGATCTGGTAAACGTCTTGGCCGCCCACTTGCAGATAACTCGGGTTAAAGTTATCAAGAAAATACTGCTGTAGAATCGTGGTTGCGCTCATAGCGAATGCTTCTCAACTAATCGATCAACCGTGCCAGACGGCATTTGCGTTGAATGACCTTCATTGAGTCGCTGTGCATACGGAGCGCCATTGGTGATGTAATACACCTTTGATAGCGCAGGAAGCGTTGATGCTGGAACAGGATAACTGGTTGCAAGCGGTGTGAAGGTCGGCTCAGGTGATAACTTAATCTCCCAACTTCCACGAAAACGACCGCCAACATAGCCAGCAGGTGCATACGGATGCTTCCAAAGCGTAGGATCACCGACCGCTGATCCATACACCAAGTCTTTATGCAGGTCAACCGTGATCTTCTGTGTGACAAGATTAATCTCGTGCTCTAGCATATCCGCAAATTTTTTCATGCTCATAGCGGATCAAGCCCCAAGTGCGTCATAATGCCCAGCTGGTCGGGAACAACCGCCACGATCTTGTATTCATAACCGCCGATCTCGACTGTTAAACCAGTGGTTAATCCCTCTGGCTTGTCTTCATTTAGCCCAAAAGCATGGAATTGGCCGCTAACAGGGCTAACATCGAACGGACTATCATTGTCTCGATGGCTCTGTTCAAAGAGATAGACAGGCCATTCCGCATCATTTGGTTTGCCATGCGCCCCTGTTACAGGGTCATACTTGCTATTCGTTGTCTCAATCTTGATTGCGGCGAGCTGTTGGAACTCGACAAAATCCACGTCATTGAAAATCTCAACCGCATCCTCTTGCCAGCTCATGCTCTCACCAGCGTATGAGTAGAGCTGTTATAGCCTGTATCTGATAACCCAGCTAAGACCATGTGTTCGCGTGGGAATCGATCGTAAATACTGGTTGATTTAGAGCGGCGATATTTAACGGATTTAGCTAAAGAGCCTTTACCAAGCCCCTTGCTTTCCTCCAAAATATCGCCTTCTTTTTTGGCAATGAACAACTCACCCTTGGCATCTGCTAGCGCCAGTTTGCATACTTGCTGATCATAGCGCTCCTGCTTGTTATCCTCCGAAATACTAAACACTGAATCGATGTAGTTTTCGACCGTCTCGAGCGTTTCTTCTTTCTGAGAATCCGTAAGCTGATCCCATGCAGGGTCAGTGATATAGCCGTCTGCAAATGCTAGGGTGGTCATCTTATGCCTCGCTGATTACCTTGCGAATATCGCCAACCTTGGCGCTTGCATCGATCTCAATACCTTCCTTTTCGGCATAGTCAATCAACTGCGCTTTGGTGGCGGCCTTCACGTTAAAAGGCTGTTGCTCTTTGCTTGGTGCTGTTGAGCGTTCAGACGCTTTTGCAATATTGCTGTCAATGCGAGCCTGAGCCTTTAACAACTCAGGCAAGTTTACGTTGCTACTCATGCTTAGCCGTTAGTGATCAAGAAAGCCAAAGGCGTATTCTTGCGATCAACAACGCGCTCCCAGTTAGAAGCAGTAGCCAGCTCTGCATTGGTTGGAGAAACATCGGCAAACGCCGCATCCGTGAAGCGATAGCCAAACGGGTGGAATAACCACGTTTTACGCTCCCAAAGGATTTCAGCACCGCCACCGTTACCTTGCGATGGCGCACGCTCAACTTCCACAGGAACTTTTGGAGAGCCTGTGCCGTAGCCAATCGCGCCCGCACCAAACAGGACAGTCGTGTACTTAAAGCCAGATGTCGCGCCCGCTTCTACAGGCATTCCATCGTCCACAATCACGCGACGACCCATAAAAGTAGGAATGCGAGTGGTTTGCGTGCTATCTGGCACGAATTCAATATCGTCATTCTCGATCATGCGCTTATACACGACAGAGTGCACCGCTAGAGCTGTTACAGACTCAAACTGATCGCCCATTGTGAATGCCGCGCCTGTGAACGCTGATAATGAGTAGATGTTATCCGAACCCGCTGCATCACCATCTTCAATTGAGATGTCGTGCACCATGTCGCCCAAATCATTCGCCACATTGCCAGCCAGAATGCCGTTCGTAATCGAGATGATTTTCTTCTGAGCTTGGCGATTCCAATACGCGCTTGTGCGTTGAGCAATGCGCTGCATAGGATCACTACCTGCAATCTCGCCCGAAAGGTCTGCCGACTTCCAGCCGTTGTTCAGGAAGCTAGAGCGACCCGCTTGGCGACCAGATGTTAGCTTTTCAGGTACTGCATCGTTTTCCGTATCATTGGAAATATTAGGTTCATTGGTTACATCCAAATCCTTCCAGAAAGGAATCGTGACTTGATCACCGCCTGAGTTTGCTTTTGCATTGAGCAGCGGGCTTGAAGTGACGACGCCAGATTCCCAAAACGCTGTTTTGTCAGGCGTGTTTTCCGCTTGGTATGTCTCGTATACCTCAGGGATAATGACGTCCGATAATTGAGTAAGTGCCATAATTAGTTACCTCTTGACAATTTTTCAAATTGAGCGGGGTCTTCGCGATATAACGCGACTCGCTCCTGCTCGTTCATTTGTTTAAATGGTTTACTAGCCGCCTTGCCGCCTGAACCGTTCGCGCCTGAGCCTTGCCCCTGTGCGATTAAGAATGGATTGCTTTGCTTAAAATCGCTGTTAATCCAATCAGCGACTGGTTTTCCCTCTTTCGTGATTACTGCGCCATCGACTACTTCAAAGTTATTTGCGTGCAGTTTGGCAATGTTCGCGGCTTCGGGAATAAAAACTTTTGCTTCACTGATCGCGGCATTCATTGCGTTAACAATCAGCGTTTCGTTGTATTTAGCGACCGCTTGTTCTTTCGCGGCCTGTGCATCTGCTAGCGCTTTCTCTAGCTCAGCGTTCTTGTGCTGCAAGGGCTTGCTTTTCAGCTCGAACAGCTCGTCAAACTTGCCTTGTTTCGCCAGCTCAGCTTGTTGAGCATCTTGCTCGTTTGCTTTGAGCGTTGAGACAAAATTCAAAATCGGCTCAACCTCTTGTCGGAAGGCTTTAAACTCTTGGTTCTTGCCCAGTAGCTCTTGATTCTTGGCCTTTAGTCCGTTGACCTCACTCTCTACTGACGCTTTAACGCCAGCCTCGTGCAAGCCAATGATTTTTTCTGCTACCGATGCATCGACGCCTAGCGCCTCAATTGCCTCTTTGTTCATATCAACCCCTTAGGTTTTTTTAGATAATAAAAAACCCCGTCAGGCCTAACCTGCGGGGTTCTCGATGGAATCTGTTGTTGTTAACTGTTTATTTCAGCGGCTCTTTGCAATCTGCACAGCGATAGACAGGAGCCTCAAGCTTGCGCTCACCCTTAATGTTTGCGACTAAGTAATCAACCGTAAAGCGCTCACAGCCACATTTGTGGCAGCGCTCAAGGTATCGCTTTTCTTCAAAATCAAGCAGCTTTTTCAAAAATCTCAGGGAATCGGGATTGATATCTAGACTTTAACTCTTTGACCGTAAAAAATCTATAATCGCTCGTATCGATCAGCTTATCGATTGTCAGTTCACCTTTTCTAAAGAGCGCAGCTCTCGTTCTTCCCAGTGCATCCACTTGTACGCGATAAGGTTGTGTTTTCAGCCAATCGCCATAGGACAAGTCTTGCGGCACTTGGCCGTTCATGCTTGCCCTGGTACCTGCGTCCAGCTCATCACGATCAATGCCCAGTTCACGCCAACTCTTAGTCACAGCCACTACCGTTGTTCGGCAATTGTAGTGATACGGCGGAAAATCTGTTGAATCATACGGCAGGACAGTATTGTCACGTCTCATGCACTCAGGGCTTGTCTTAGTATCCAGCGTAGCGACAATCTTCCAACCCTTGACGACATCCATTTGCCGCAAGCTTTCAACCCTTGCGCGTGTTGCCATATCGCTTGTCGCTGTCGTTACCAGCGCTTTAATGTCACGCGCTGATTTGTCTACATGCTTAACGACTTCTCTCGTAATCTCGTCATAAGACTGATTGCGGACAACGCCAAGCTTAACCAGCCTCTCGATTGTGTCGCGCTCTGAACGCCTGAACGTTTTAAAGTGCGACTTAATCGTGCGACCATCGACCAGCACTTCGGTTACCAGTGCTTTAATCTTGTCGATACTCGGTTGTTTATACGCTATGCCAGCCGCCACCGCTTCAAAGCTTGATACTGCAAACTCAGACTCGAATAAAGCGACTGCTTTAAGATTTTTATTTAGGTCTTTTTCAGCAACACCCAGAATATCATTGCGCAAAGCTACTAGAGCAAGCGCAAGCTCTTCCATCTGTTGCTCTTTCGCACTCAGGTCGCTCGTGCGCTGTATCTGATTCCAGCGCCTGCCAAGCTCGGCTTCAATGTCCTCAATAGCTGACTGTATCAGCTCTACTGCTTTTGACGCGTTGCCGCTTCCTAGCCTACTGAGATAAAACTGGTGACGTATCGTCAGATTCAGTAGCTGATCGTTCGCGCTCACTGAAAGCCTCTTTTCGCGTTTGTTCTTCTGTTAGCTTTGCGACAATTTCATCATCGGTCAAGTCTGTGATGCCTGTTTTTCGAGCCGCTTCAAACAACATTTGCTGCGGTAATTGCTGTGCTACGGTTGCATCAAGCAGTTTAGCTAACATTTGAGCGTCAACTTGTGTGACCTCAAACTCTTTTGAAATATCGAAATATACTTCTTCAGTTTTAGCCTCAAATTTAGCCGCCAGCTTGAGTAAGCGAGTAATGCCTTGGCTTGTGGTCTCACACATAATTGCTAGCGTAGCGCGTTGATCTGATTGTCTAGCTTGTCTTGATTTACCACTTTCAGCCCCCGCAACATCAAGCACTTTAGCCGCTGCGTTATGCATACGCTCAAGACAAACCGCTTTTTCAGCAGCGAGGACTTCAAAACCCTCGGGATCGGGCTGAATATAGCCCACTTGCACCTCATGCCCTTGCAAGCTCCAGATCGTGCCGCCGCCAATCGTGTTAGGAGCTTCTTCGACATTCGTAACAAATGCTTGAGCTTTCTGCATAAACAGATCCCAACTCAATTCAGCGTCCCAGAAATACCACTTGCGAGCCGCCATTGCCAATTCTTCCAGCGGCAATAAATCATCAAGCTTGTTTAATTGAGTAGACGAAAAGAAAACAAACGGCACTTGATCAAGCTTTACGCCACCTACGCCGCGAATCTCTATCTCTTCAATCAGTTTGTCTTCTGAGTCGGTTCGCCAACACTCAAGCACACCGTCAACCATTTCGTAGTGTAAATACTCTGTTACCGACTCCCATTCACCGCGCCCTTTGCGCTCCATGCGTGTGTCTGCCAGCTTGACATAGGCCACTTCATTGCCGACGGTGACCAGCTTTTGAACGTCTTGCTGATCGTATTTCACAAACTGAGCGTGATCGCCTGAATAATCGACCAGCACGCCACAACCCGCGAGCAACACATCACGCAGAACACCTCGGCTAAAATCGGTTAAATTAGATCCTGTTAACAGCTCCTCATTCAGCTTGCCAAGCTCAGCATCTGGTTCTTTTCTAAACGCCATACCAAGCATAGCGTTAACCGCCTCAGGCATGATAAGCGGAAAATCAGCGTTGAAATGATAATATTTTTCATACGCCACATCGTCTTGGCCGGGCAACTTGGGCAAATACAACTCACCTGCCGACTTCATCGCGGTTGCTGACATCGCGTCACGCACTAGGCGCTTTGAGTCAAGTATTTTTACCATTGTTGCTGTATCTCGGTTAATGTCGGTTTGTTAATGCCGTATTCGTGTTCAATAAAATAACCAGCTGCATCATTCAGGTGGTCATTGTTCTGTGTCTTATCGGGTTCGTTATTATTGTTGTAAGCTTGCTGTTCTAAACAGCGCGTGTACTCTGGGCAGGCGTCGGTGTTCACAAGATAACCGCTCTCGAAAGCCGCATTCATTGAATTCACTCGGTCTTTAACAAATGGGTTTTTCTTCTTTGCGCGAATATTAAAGCCGCTTGCTTTTAGCACTGCTAAATCGGTTTGAGCTGCATTGTTCGAGTCTCTAGAGCCGCCGCTAGCATCAGGATACACCTGTATCTGATTATTGGGATAGCGCGATTTCAACACCCTGCAAATATCTGGCGTGTCATAAGCGCGGGTTATTTCCCCTACTGCAACAGGCTTGCCGTTTCGCTTAACATGGATAACAGCGCTCATGTTGCCAACGTTAAAATCCATCCCGACAAATAGCGGCTCATGCTCAGTATTAACAATGTCCGTATGGCACTTTCTACGACAAAACGAAGTGTAAACCTGCCCACTTGTTAAGTTGACAAACTGCCCCTCAACATACGCCTGCAACAGTTGCTTTGGGTACATATCCTCAAGCGACTTGATGTAGCCTTTAGGCAAGTGCGGGTTACTGCTGGTTGGCGCTCGTATAATCTCGTAACCGTCTCGCGGGTTCAGCTCCCAAGCGTCATAAACAAACCGAAAGCCCTCTGGCGTAGTAGCAACCCCAACCGTATTTACACTACCATCAGATTTAATCTGGCGATTTCGCGACAATACGCGCCGCCAAACTTCTTGAGCATCCGCTTTCTTGAGCGTGTCCAGCTCATCCACATCACTATCAGCAACTTGATAGCCGATAATGCGCTGTGGATTGTCCATGCTGCGAAAGATAATCTTGCCGCAACCCTCAATCTCTAGGATATTCTGCGGACTCTTAACCAGCCGATAGGGGACGTTTAAGCTAGATAGCATTTCCTCAAAGCGCGGCCATGCGATCATTCGTATCAAGTCATACGTTGGCTCGTAAAACGCCCTGTCATTGTTCGGATAGCGTATCTTGTTAATGATACTGCGCACTAGTAGCGCTTCTGTTTTGCCACTGCCAAACCCTCCCACAAAAGCAGGATACTGCGCCTCACTGAATATAAACTTATCCTGTGGCTTGGTTGGGCTAATTTCCATCGGGTCTGTTGATAACGATTTTGGGCGGCTCACCTATTTCCTGAGTCTTAATAGCTGCTAGGTCACCGTCCATCTTGTTTAATTCAGCAATCGCGGCAATAGCTGTCCGTCCGTCAATTTTTCCGCTATCATCAGCTTGCAAGCTTGTCTCGATAATATCTTCTAGCCATTTCTTTTTCTTCTCTGCGCTAATAATATAGCGTTCTTGCGACTTTTTTTGGTGCTTCTCGAGAGCTTTCTTGATTGCAGGTTTTCTCAGGTTTTCCTCGCCTATAGAGCCAGCAGAATTTTCACTATAACCAGCTGTTATTGCGGCCTGTGTAGCGTTGCCACCATTTAGCAGATAAGCTTTGACAAAAGCATCTTGTTTAGTTGTTAATGCGCCCATAAGCAAACCTGCTACCAGCATGCGCCCATAGCTTACACTTGATACCGCACTTCGATGGCCTTGCCATTTTTGCACACTCCCAAAACAAAAAAGCCCCGATCCGCAAAGACCAGGGCTTAAATCGAGTAACCTTATGCGGTGCGCGTCAATCTGCTTTCTGCGGCAAATGAGAGGCGGAAAAGGTATTGTTATTATTCGCTGATTTGCTACGCTGACTCAGCCAAAAAGTCTCTGTACGCCACCTGCCGATAGACAGAAAGCCTAAAACTAACGCTGAAGAACATACTTCTACCAGCATGGGGAGATTGTACTAAAACTTGATCGATCAGTCAACAACTTTTTTATCTCGATTCTTATTTAAACTTTTTTAAAATAAGTTGATAAAAAGGCTTTACATAGCGAGCGCTATAATTATAATAGTAATTGTTGGGTCGCGGTGATCTAACAACTAACCAACAAACAAAAGGTGAAATTATGAACACATTAGTAAAAAAAGCAGTATTGAATAGCGCAGGTGAAGCAGTTGCGGTTATCAACGTAGAAAGCAAGGTGCGCAATGTTGAAATTGCAGGCGCTGTTACTTTTAAAACAGTAAACGTAGAAACCACCGAAGAAACCTGGAGCAACGAAGCATTTGAGCCTTCGCACTTTGATCGCACTTTTGAAAAGAAACAGACAGAAGTTGTAGATACCGAGATTAACGTTCAAAGATTCAAAGTATCGTCAGCTAAAAAACACCTAAAAGACGATTATATGCTGCGAGCTGTTTGCGTGAGCAACAATGAAAATGGTGATCCTGTTTATCACTTCTAATAAAAAAGGCTGGGAGGTGAAACCCAGCCTTTTCATCTGCTAGTTAAGCAGCTAAGTTGATGAAAATGTTCTAAGCTGCCTGCGCGGCAGTTAACAAGTTGAATATTTACATCATTTTCTAATCTGCCTGTGCGGCAGCTAACCAACGTTGCTTTTGCAGCAACACATTAAAGGTATCAATTTATGACGAACGAGTCAATCTTATACGTGGTTTTTAGCCGCGAATTTTTAACGCCTGAAGACATTCATTTTTTTACTCGATCAATCATGTGGGACACCGTTGCAGGCATTGAACAAACGCTTGGCCGTCAATGTAAGCGGCACAGCACAGAAAAGCCGATACTCGCACCTGATGAATTTTGTGTGCAATTAGAGCTAAACTCAGGGTAAATAATGGCGGCTTTATGTAGCGCAACTAAAAATATAGGCTACACAAAAGCATGTGCGCCAAATCGAGACTACACAAATCAAACTAAGGGGGGAAATAATGCCAGATAATAAAAAGATGAAAAGCCAACTTGAAGCTGACAAGCGCTATCGAGCAACTACACGTGAAGCAAGAGTTACACTACGCACGTATGAGCGCGCTAATAAGGAGCTTTTCGATGCAATAAACCGTTTAAAAGCTGACCCAGAGCACCGCGAAAAACTAAAACAGTGGGTGATGAATAATTTTTAAAATAAAGTGATACAACCTATTGATATAGCGGGCGCTATCTGTATAATGGTATTCATAGGGTCGAGATTGGCTCGGCCTACAACCAAGGGGTTTATTATGAAATTGACAGCAAAAAACTATCTAGCGCTTTACGAAAAGCTAGGAGAAATAAATGTAGAGATGGACCACATTAATCGAATTACGGGCGATTATGCTAAATTGCCAGCATTTAACAAGCAGCAGGAAGCTGTGATAGCGGATATTGAAAAATACGAGCACGTTTTAGTTGCATACTCGATTGGATCAAGAGGCTATTTTGATCGAGTGGCAAAAATTGGGAAAAGCTATTTCGACGGCTACTGCAAAATGACAAGATCTCGCGGATACTACAACCATATCCTCTGTAATCTCT